>Ga0224722_1000009_pt1 | contig 94700 bp, 77 predicted proteins | sample Balambano_FR1_Me_FD_161646 | JGI IMG/M metagenome (GOLD analysis project Ga0224722, IMG submission 161646) | Freshwater sediment microbial communities from Lake Towuti, South Sulawesi, Indonesia - Balambano_FR1_MetaG | ecosystem: Environmental > Aquatic > Freshwater > Lake > Sediment | place...
TAGTTGGATGGCGTTGATCACCTTTTGTCGCAAGTCATAACTGTAAGCTTTTGCCATGATTACAAGGGCTTTTAGAGGGGTGGATACCTCTTAGTCTACGTCCTAACTGTCTTGGCGACAGCTATAAGGATTATGAGTTAAATAAAGTGGGATGGCCGTCCCGGTTGTGTGAGACAGGCAAGATGCCTATCCCACACAGGCAAGATGCCTATCCCACAGAATCTGCCAGTTTATTTAATGCGCATTCCTAAGTGTTCTGACCAACGCCATACATCTATCTGCTAGATCCAAGCAAATTTCTGGCTATTCGTTGACCTCACTGGCTTCAAAACCGCTATACGACTGCTATTTAGAGTCTTCTGTTGTTTCTGGTGCAGCAGCAGCGCTGGGTGCGATGGTTCTAAGGTTGGCGATCGCCCGCATCACTTCTTTGGCCACAGGCGCGGCGACCGTGCCCCCATAGCCGCCACCAGCAGGTTCATCAATAACTGTCAAAATCACATAACGAGGTTTGTCTGCTGGAAAGAGACTAACGAAACTGGTCACGTAGGCGCTTTCAGAATAACCACCAAACTCATTTGCTTTTTGGGAGGTGCCGGTTTTTCCGGCCACGCGGTATCCAGGTAAACGAGCTGCTTTCCCAGTCCCTTCGTTCACAGATCCTTCCATCATGGACAGGACTGCTTTTGTTGTTGCTGCAGAGAAAACTTGGCGAGCTGGGCGCAGACTGGGCTTCCAGTAGAGTTGACCTTTACTGGTGTATAGTCCTTGCACCACATGCGGGGTGACCAACTTGCCTTGATTGGCGATCGTAGCGTGGAGCTGAACCAACTGCATTGGAGTCAACGAGAAACCCTGGCCAAAGGACATCACAGCTCGTTCAATCCGGGTGGTTGTAAAGGTTCTGCGTTCTCTAAACTGGCCTGGGGTTTCAGATGGTAAATCAATTCCTGTGGTGCCACCCAATCCCAGTCGCCGAAACCATTGATAATAGGCATCTGGCTTGAGCAGGTCCATGATGTGTACCATGCCGGGGTTACTCGAGTTGACCAGAATTTCTGTCACGGTGGAACTACCACCCATGCCACCCTGAATTGGCCAACCATCGACCGAAATAGTGCTGGAGTTATCGACAACTGTATCAGGTGTGGCCACTTTGGCTTCCAGCGCGATCGCCACATTGATTGGCTTAAAAGTTGAACCTGGTTCATACAAATCAGTAATTGCCCAGGTTTTCAGCCGTTCTGGCTTCGCTTTGAAATATTCGTTGGGGTCGTAGGAGGGTTCCGATACCAGCGACAACAACTCCCCCGTAAAAGCATCCATGACAATGACGACACCCCGTTTGGCATTAACAGCATTCACCTGCTTTTTCAGGAGGGGTTGAATGGTGCGTTGGAGGCGTGTGTCGATCGTCAGGCGTAATTGCAAATCATCCAAATTCAAAAAGCCAGAGGGAATCTTGTCTGGCATCACGGAGCCATCGCCCATGCGCCGCAATTTAACGGATTCTGTGGGGCGAATCAAAACATTTTCCTGACTTAGTTCTAGCCCCGCCTGCCCTTTGTGATCAGCATTGACATAGCCGACGATGTCAGCCGCCACTTCCTTGTAGGGATACAATCGCTGCTGCTCTTGGGTCATCTCCAATCCGTCAATTCGGAGGTCGGCAATGCGGCTCTGAATGTCTTCCACAACTGCCTGTTCAATTCGAATGCCAGACTCACCTGCGTTAAATTGTTTAACTAGATCGGCTGCCGATCGCTCCAAGATGGGCGCAAGCCTTTCAGCAATTTGCTCCTTGGGAAGTTTGAACAGCATCGGGTGAGCGTAGAGCGTGTAGACCGGACGATCAATCGCCAGCACATTTCCAGCGCGGTCAACAATGTCCCGCCGTGGCATGAATGGTCGCAAGACAGACACCTGATTACTGGTCGCGATCGCCCGTAAAGCGTTACCTTTCAGAATCTGCACATAGAATAGATTCACTCCCAGTAAACCAATCCCGATCATCAGCACAGCCCACACGGAACCCGCTCGAAACTGCGGCGAGTTTACCCAGGCTGGAACAGCAACCTTCGATCGCTTCACCTTTTTCGGGTTACGCGATGAGCGCCAAGAAGAAGGAGGGTTTGCCACGATCGCCTCCTAATACCCCAACGGTGCAGAAGCTGAAGTTGGCGGTGCTACTTTCAACACTGGGTTTGCCGTAACTGGGACTCGCTCTGGGGCTTGTTCCAGGACGATCGAATGTTCTGCTGTTCGCGGCACCAACCCTGATCCTGGCTTCTCGGCCTGCTGAATTAGCTGATTCTTCATCAAGCCTTCCGCTGCAATCATTTGACGTTCACTGCGCTGCATCGTTTTTAGCTTGTTGTATCCCTTGCTCCAATGCTGCTGCATGTAAATTGTGCTGCCATATACAATCAGCGCTGCGGTTACCAACACAAAGGCAACAATCACGGAACCATGCTGAAGCTGAATCAATAGCCGTAACCAGTTTGGCATAGGGCGACGAGAGGGCAGCCTACGAATTCCTGGATTCGCCGGATGTGGCGGAACCAGGCCAGAAGAGACAACCGCTAAATTGGCAGTAGCCGGGCGACGCTGAGGATGGGGGCGCGTACCTGCCGGAACAGCTTGCAACTGCGATCGCTGGGAACGCGAAGCCGATCGCCGTTTTCGAGGTACGGCTTTGGCTGGAGTGGTTTTTAATGCAGTTGCCATCGTATGTTCTTCGCTCCTATCCCACAAACTAACCGCTTTAATTCAGCACTTTAGTCAATACCAGACCTAAAATACATGACTCTTAATACAGATGATCCCAGATACAAATGATCCTTGAAAGCTATTATGCGCCACTTTCTGGAGTGTGTCAGAACTTGATTGAGACATTGAACTAATATTGATATGAGTTTTCATACCACGAAAAATCTAAATATGGCGTAAATCGAAGTTGCGCTACACTATATCTGATTTCCGCTTGATCCCAAATTACCGTTAGAATTTCCAAATATTTCTTTACCAAACCGATGGCGCAAACCGAACAGAAAGACCAACAACATCCCCAGTGGCAGAGCGATCGCCAGGTCGCAGATACGCTCCTAACTGGTTCTCCAACCGATTACAATCTATCGGAGCTGGCCAGATTGCGAATTCGCTATCGGGGGTTTCCAGGTGCCCGCGACATCCAGGCTGATCTCGATACGGTACTAGACCGCTGGGATTTGACGGAAGAAGCTCTCTTTGAAAAAACTCGTCATATTCACGCTACCCAGCAAATCTACAGGGGGTTAGGTACTCAACGCGACGATTGGAGCTAGGGAAGGCAGACGGCGGGCGGCAGGGAGCAGAAGGGGAAACCTTTGTGCATTCAAGGTGGAAAATGGCAGTGAGCAGACGATAGCGGGCAGGCGGCAAAACTTTTGTGAATTCTGCCGTTTCAAGGAGGGGCAGCGTGAGCGCGCACAACTGCAACTATTCTATTCTTCCTGCGGCTTGTTCTCTGGGGGTTCTTGAATAGAGGGGGGAATGGGAATCACCATCATTTCGGTGGAGTTTGACCGTTTGAGAGAGACGGCGATCGGGGTCAGAATTTGTGCCGTTTGCGTCTGCTGTTGGAGTTGCTGGGTAGAAGACACTAGCCCACTCAAGCCGTTGACTAAGTTTCTCAAATTATTGCGAAACGTGGGATCTCCCGTTAACTCGTCCAGGTCAGCAGTAATTTTTTGGGCGTTTTGAAAGGTCGATCGAGCAGAGTCAAGGGTTTGCTGAAGCATCAGCAGGTTGGCGGGACTATTCAACGTTTCTGAAGCTGACCTTAAACTGGCAGAAGCTTTGGCCGCATTAGCCGTCAAAGTTTCCAAATTTTGCAAAAATTCGCCGCGCTCCACCCGATTTAACACCGAGTCAAAACTCCCTACCGTCCCGCGCAGTTGAACGCTGGTTTGGCTGATGTTATCTAATGTACTAACGAGCGTGGCTTGGTTAGCGGCAAGTAGATTATTTACCTGATCAGCCGTAATCCCAATTTTGTCGGCGGTGCGGCTCACAGAAGCAGCCGAGGCGGAAAAGGTTTGGAGTTCCTGACGGGCATTTTGGGTCAGCAGATTGAACTCTTTGCTGAGTTTGGTAATTTCCGCCGCGGCCTCGGAGGTGTTTTTGACCACAGCATTGACATTATTAAAGAAAGCTGGGTCGGTGTAAATATTCGCAAATTTCACTGAGGCACTAATCAACTCATCAATGCTGACGCCAGGTCTACCGGGTAAGCGAGCGTTGTTACACAAAATCACCTGGTTATCGCAGTCGCGATCGAGCGGCCTGGAGGTTCCCGGATCTTTCAACAACTGGTTTGGAATTAGCTCGATCGCCGTCTGGCTAATTAATCCCGATTGGTTCACCTGTGCCACGACATCATGAGGAATGATAATATCGGCGGGAGAAATTTGAGCTTCCACCTCCACTTTGTTGGGGGTCGGCTTAATGCCCACAATTTTTCCCACCGTTACCCCGCGAAACCGAACTGGGGCACCATCCTGGAGACCCGCACTATTAGCAAATTCAATAAAAATCCGGAAGCTCCGATTGGCCGGATTTAATCCCCGCAACCAGAGCGCTACGCCAACAAACAGTGCTAACCCTGCCAAAATTAGTAGTCCTACTGAGCCTTCTCGTGCCGTCCGCGATCGCATCCTAACTTACTCCCTTTTCCTAGCCGACTACCTGGATCGGTCCTTCAACGCTGCCACTAAAGAATTGCCGCACTAATGGATTGTTGGTTGTATCCAGCTCTGCGACTTCACCCTGCCATTGGATTTTTCCTTGATAAAGCAAGATCACTCGGTCAGCGGTACGGCGAATGGTACTGTCCTGGTGAGTCACCATAACATAAGTGCTGCAACCACCTGCGTTGCATTGTAACTGGCGCACGAGATCCTCAATCACAGTGGAGGCGATCGGGTCTAGTCCCGCTGTGGGTTCATCATACAAAAGCACTTCTGGAGTTTCTTTGGGATTCTCTGGATTCGCCATAATCGCTCGCGCAAAGCTAGCTCGTTTCCGCATGCCACCCGATAGTTGGGCTGGGTAAAGATTGCTGATCCCAGTTAACCCCACCATTTCTAGACGGCGATCGACCAGTTCCTGAATCTGCCGCCGGGAAAGCCTGGAATGTTCATACAACAGGAACCCCACATTCTCACCCACGGTCAATGAATCAAACAGAGCAGCCTGTTGAAACACCATACCAATGCCGATCGGGTCTTCGGAATCCTCAATCAAACCACGGCGTTGTTGCCCTGCCACATAAATATCACCCGCATCTGGAGCCAGTAACCCAGCAATAATCCTGAGAATCGTGGATTTTCCTGTACCCGAAGGGCCAATAATGGCGAGCGCTTCCCCTCGATAAATTGTGAGATCAACGGCATCCAGCACGACTTGATTTCCAAATGTCTTGCAGATGCCTTTTAGCTCAATCAGTGGTTCAGCCATCAGGATGTGAACCCGCAACAGTCGTACATTAGTCTAACAATCATGATGCCAGCTTTAATTCTTAGTTGCGAAAAATGTCTATCCAGGCAACTTCTTGAGTCGGATTATACTCAGCCCTGAAACTTAAGATATAGTGGTGCCGAAATCATCAGGAACTTGCCCCTCGACTCATTGTGGGAGAGTCAACTCAGCTCATAAAAATCGGCATTTTCGGTATTATGGGATGCTCTACCTGCAAAGACAAATGTAATGTGATTGATTAACGATTCTCTTTATTTCTCCAACCAGCGATGACCATCGGCTTACTCAAACAGGCAATTCATGCGTTGCGACACGAATCTTTTGGGCGTGCGCCCATTCGAGTGAATCGGTGGTTTAAGTGGTTAGCGCCCGGTTTATTGGTCAAGCGCTGGCTCCTGTTGAGTGCAACGGGTGTGCTGCTGGCAACTTTGGGCTTTGCCATCTGGATGAAGATGACGCCAGTGTTTTATACCACTCAATTCCTGGGGTTTGTGCTAGAAACGCTCGCCGAGTCCATTCCCAGCTATATCAGCGGCCCGATCGCCATGGCTTCTGGTCTCCTGTTGGTGTGGTGGGGCCAAACGCGCACCCTCAGTTCCATCACCGAAGTGCTGATGCCAGAAGGGGATGAAGCCCTGGTGGATGTGCTATTGGCGCATCGACGGTTGCATCGTGGGCCACGCATCGTAGTGATTGGTGGCGGCACCGGCTTATCTAATTTACTGCGAGGACTGAAAAACTTTAGCGCGAATATTACCGCGATCGTCACGGTTGCCGACGATGGTGGCTCCTCTGGCCGGTTGCGCCGGGAAATTGGTGTATTGCCACCGGGTGACATCCGCAACTGCCTGACAGCACTGGCCGACGAAGAAAAACTAATGACAGAACTGTTCCGGTATCGGTTTCAAGCGGGAGACGGGCTATCTGGCCACAGTTTTGGCAATCTATTTCTGACCGCGATGAATGAAATCACGGGCGACCTGGAGCAGGCGATCGCGGCCAGTTCGAAAGTGTTGGCGGTGCGCGGTGAAGTTTTACCCGCCACTCTAGCTGATGTGTGTTTGTGGGCCGATTTAACCGATGGTCGCCGAGTTGAAGGCGAATCGAACATTACTGAAGCGAAAGGATCGATCGCCCGCATTGGCTGTACCCCAGCCAATCCACCCGCGTTGCCCAAAGCTTTCAAGGCAATTCAAGAGGCAGATTTTATCATCATTGGGCCTGGCAGCCTCTACACCAGCATCATTCCCAATCTCCTAGTGCCTGACATTGCTGAGGCGATCGCCCAATCCAAAGCCCCTCGGATTTACGTCTGCAACATCATGACCCAGGAAGGCGAAACCCAGGGCTACAGCGTGGGCGACCATATTCGAGCGATCGATCGCGCCTGTGGTCGGCGATTGTTTGAGGCTGTACTCGTCCAGAAGCAATCGCCCAGCGCCAAGGCTCTCATCCGGTATGCCAAGGAAAATTCGAATCCGGTTCCCATCGATCGCGATGTCATCGGGCGCTTGGGCCGCAGAATCATTCTCGCGAACGTCATGGAAGAAGACGAAGCCACCGGCCAACTACGCCACAATCCCTACGCTCTGGCCAGAGTCCTGTTCCGCTGGTATACCCGCGTGCAGTGAGTATTACCTATCTTGCTGACTTTCCAGTTGCCAGGGCAGCCAATCCTCGTCCAAAACTTGACTCAGATTAAAATCTGGTTGCTCAGCAATCAACTCAGACGGTAGGAGCACAACCTTGCGCAGATTTTTCCTGGCTCTCTGGTAGGCCATAGGAAAGTTTTCATTCAGGTAATATTTCAGGCTGGGGCTGGCCTGCAAAATTAAGTCAATTTCTGAGCGAAAGTGATTGATTTCAAGAAGCCATTCTTTAAAGCAGAGTTCTCGCTCTGATTTCCAATACTTAATTATGAGGAGATGTTCGCACAAGCGCATCAAATAGCTGAAGAGGGCCCGTTTGTCACTTTTACCTAAACTTTCGATTTCCTCACTTAAGTTTTCCAAGTCAAGTTGACTCAAGTCACGGGTGTGCAACTGTTTCACCGTTTGCTTTAACCAGAGTTCGTAGTCGGTGTTGTACAACGATGTTGATCTGATGTTGACATCGGATGACATACTTGGACTCTTCTGGGGCGATGCGGCACTCTATCCATCGAGACTATCCCTACAAGAAATCGTAGCTTAATTGCTTGGGAGCGATCGCCGTTCGAGCAATTTCACCAACACGTTGTTCCGCAAGGAATCTGCCAACAAATGGGGGGGATCGGTATCAGGTTTGCGTTGTAAGACACGGCGCACCGACCAGGTAGAATATCCCAACGTCCACACCAGATCCGTGAGCAGAGCGTACAGAAAACCATGATTCTTCACAAAATATCGTCTGCGCGAATCAAAGACGTATTGCGGTAACCGTTTAGGTGCGGCCCCTCTGGCTGTGACCCCTGTGCTTTGGCCGGCAATGTGCATGACTCGGCTCTCTGGCACATACCAACAAGACCATCCGGCGCGCTTGGCTTGCAGGCAAAAATCGGTTTCTTCGTAGTACAGAAAATAGCCTTCATCCATGAGACCGATCGCGTCGAACACCTCTCGTCGGATCATCATGCTAGCGCCTGGCAACCAATCTACCTGTTCAGGTTGATCGCCCATTTGCTGCGGCACTTTCCACTTAGCCAATAATTTTGACACAATCCCCAACCGGACACTACTTTCCAATTCACTCAGAACTGAGGGAAATCGAAACGCTGTAGACCAGATTGAACCATCGGGGTTTTCCATGGCACTTCCCACAATACCCACGGTTGGATGACTTTCCAGGTAATCAACCAAGGCTTTGAGCGCTCCCGGACGGATCTGCGTGTCTGAGTTTAACAGCAACACAGAGGCAGGCGGGTGGGCCGATTGGAGGGCCGGACGAATGGCCAGATTGTTGCCATAAGCGTACCCGCCGTTGTGAGCGGACGGCAAAACAGTCGCCCAGGCATCCCAACCTTCTACCGCGATCGCAGCGCGGATCGTTTCCACAGACCCATCACCAGAGTGATTATCGACAACAACGGCCCGCGCACCGGGAACAGACTGAACCTCATTAGCCAACGCGCGCAGACAGTTGATGGTCAATTGGGGTGTCCGATAGTTCACCGTCACGATCAGGAGATTGCAGGGTTCGGTGTAGGGGAGAAGACTGTTCATAATGTGCGATCGCGGCATCAATGTAAGTTTGCATTTCTCGAGCAATTACCTGAACATTGGGTTCTTGCAACATGCTGGAGTGACCTCCAGGAGTGTCATAGACCTTCACGCCCTGGGTCACTCGTTTTTCCCAACCCAATAGGGGATCACCATAGATTTCACAGTAGGGAGTGTCATCAATGTCAGTGTCATCAAACACGCTACTTTTTTGAGTGGCGCGAAATAGCATCACTTCACCGTTGTAACGAGCATCTGGAACATAGCCCTTCTCGGCAAACTTCAACACCACTCGCACAGGAATTTGTTGCAAGAAAAAGGGCAGGGCCACACTGCGATCGCGACAGAATCGTAGCAGTCTCAGTTTGCCCTCCGCCTGCATTTTCTGAACTCTAGATTGCACTTCGTAGGTCACAACATTGGTGACTTTCTTCCGGATGGTGTTCAGGACGGAGAACGCGCGTTGGTGACGGCTGAGATGTTGGGTTGCCTCCAACGATTTCGAGAAGCTATCCAACCGCTTGCTAGCCAAACTGCTGCGCAACGGTGCCTCCAAGTCAGCCGTATCAATCAAGGCCACCATGGCCACTGGCTCACCCAACTTCTGCAGTTTGCGCGCCACCTCGAAGGCAATAAACCCGCCAATACACAGGCCACCCAGGAAGTAAGGGCCGTGGGGTTGAACCTGGCGAATTTGCTCCAAGTAATAGGTGGTCATCTCGTCGATGCGAGTGTGCAGCATGGGAAACCCGTCCTGGCTGTAGGGCTGCACGCCGTATACAGGATGATCTGCGTTGAGGCCAAGCGCCAGATTGCGGTACAACAGCGTCTCGCCTTCGCCATCGTGAATCAGAAAAATGGGCGGTTGAGCGCCACCCTGCCGCAGCAGCACGATGGACTTGTGAATATCAGATTGTTTTGACTCTTGTAAGACGGCGGCCAATTGTGCGATCGTCGGTTCCGTGAGCAGCGTACTCAAAGGTAAATTTTTGCCAAATTCCTGCTCAATCAACATCATCAAGGTCACGGCCTGGAGCGAGTCACCGCCGACATCAAAAAAGTTGTCTTGCATCCCGATCGGGCTGATCCCCAGCAATGCTTCCCAAATCTGGGCTAATCGCTGCTCAAAGTCATTTCGAGGAGCCACAAAGGGTTTGAACCCAGCCAGGTTTTCTGGAGTGGGTTCGGGGAGGGCGCGGCGATCGACTTTTTGGTTCATGTTGACCGGTAGCGCTTCCAGCACGACAAACGCCACTGGCACCATGTAATCGGGCAATTTAGTCTGCAAAAAGCGGCGAATTTGCTCAATATCCAGAGCCACTGCTGGATTGGGCACGAGGTAGGCCACCAGACTTTTTTCGCTGCGGCCCAACTCCCGCGCTACCACAACCCCTTCTCGCACCCCCGGAGCCTGACGCAGGGCCGCCTCAATTTCGCCCGGTTCAATCCGAATGCCTCGCAGCTTGATTTGGAAGTCGGAACGCCCCAGCAATTCTAGATTTCCGTCTGCATCAAACCGACCTAGATCGCCCATGCGATAAAAGCGTTGGCCATCAATGATGACAAACTTTTCTTGCGTCAGGTCTTCGCGATTGAGATAACCCCGCGTAATTCCCGCTCCGCCGAAGTACACTTCCCCGACCACCCCGATCGGCACCAGATTTTGCTGCGGATCATAAAGCCGGACGCGGACATTATTAAACGGCTTGCCAACGCGACTCTTGGTGACGGTGCGATCGCGGGGAACCGCATAAAAACACCCCATGCAACTAACTTCGCTGCTGCCGTACAGCACATAGATTTCAGCCGTGGGAAACACCTGCTTCAGGCTTTCCAGCAAATCAGCAGACACCATATCACCACCGGAGGAGATGTGTTTGAGGTGGCTGAAAGTGTTTGTATCTACGCCCGTTTCTTTAATGTAGGCAATCAGTTTTCGGAGCAGACTGGGTGACAGATGGGCGACAGTGACCTGTTGCAACGTTTGCACCATACGCTTGAAGTCGAGGATATGTTCCCGCTCTAGTACCACCAGCGTTCCACCTGCTACCAGGGGAGAAAGCAACTCGAACATGGTGATGCTAAAAGTGAAGCGAGCGATCGCTGGCATGACATCATGCTGGTCAAACCGGAACTGCTTTTGCGCTACCAGAATGTAGTTGACCAAATTCCGATGGCTGGCAACGACTCCTTTGGGCTTGCCAGTAGTACCAGAGGTGTAAACCAAATATGCTGTCTGTTCCAGATCGATGGGCAGATTGGGATTATGAGTGGGTTGAGATTGCAGTTTGGGCCAATCTTGATCAAGACAAAAGGTAAAATCCGCCAGAGCAGGCAACGTTGGTACTAAATGAGCCTGAGTCAACAGAATTTTCGGTTGTGTATCTTCGGCAATCGTCGTTAATCGTTCAACCGGATGGGTTGGATCAAAAGGAACATAACTCGCACCTGCTTTGAAAATTGCTAGCAAACTCACCAAAATATCTAGCGAAGGTTCAACACAAACCGCAATTCGATCTTCCTGTTGCACACCTAATTGCATCAAATAGTGAGCCAATTGATTAGCCCGCTGATTCAATTCAGCATAGGTGAGGGATTGAGTTTTGAAGGTCAACGCGATCGCCTCTGGTTGGTCTACAGCATGAGCCTCAACGTATTGATGGAGGGGAGTTTGCGGGAACTCGACTGGGCTACTATTCCAATCCACCAGAAGTTGGCGCGTTTCCGCTGCAGTCAGCAGGGGTAAGTGTGCAATCAAGCCACTAGGCTGAAGCCGCATACCCTCCAGCAGTACCTGTAAATGCCCTGCCAAACGAGCGATCGTGTCACTGCGAAACAGACTGGCATTGTATCTGAGAATTGCTTGATTTGCATTCTCCTGTTGCAATACAACCAGATGCAGATCAAGGCCATCAAATCGTGGCGACAACGTTTGTTTGAGGTTTGCTGAATAACTGGCAACCTCACCTATTACGGCAGCATTTTCAACAAAGCTAACGGCGATCGGGAGCCGGGACTGTTGTTGAGCCAACGTATTTGATAGGGCAGATTGTTCCCCCAAACGACTTTGAGCAACACGCATGGCATCAGCCACAACTGCAACCTGCGCTTGAACCGTTGCGGCACCCTCGATGCAGGCGCGAATTACTGTTGTATATTCTTTATGAATTCTAGCGTTGATAAACGTTAGCTCTAAATCAATCGTTTCCTGCTGCGTATAGCGATTTAGTAAGATGCTAAATGCAGTCAAAATGAGTGAGCGATCGTTTCCACCATTAGGCTCGGCACTTTCACTAAAAGTAGCGGCAATAGTTGGTAATGCAAAGGCAAATGCTTGCGGTTGGAAGCGGGTGTCAGGCGTCTTTAAAGTATCAGTAGGGAGTTGGATACCCGCTTGATGAGTCTCAGTCTCACAGTGAATGGCCAGTTTTTTGGAAGGTGGCTGGTGATACTCTCGCAAATTTGATTGAGTCAATTCCTGAGAGGAAACCTCTACAATTTCCGATCTAAATTCAAGTCCCATGTCCCGGCTCACATAAAAAAGATTCTAAAAACGGAGTTACGAAGCATTTGTTCTTCGTAGTTTCCGGAGGAGTCAGTATCCTAATAAACGACGCACCTTAGCTTCAGCACTAACCAGTCAGTCAATTTATTAAGCTGAAAGCCGTATATATACTCGATTTAGGGGCTACACGAAGCAACTTACTGGCTTCCATGTATGGGAATCTAACATCTGCTTTTTCAGAGTGTCAGTGGCGACTCCAGGAATTTACTGGAAAAATATAAACTAAACCTTATTTATGAAGGAGCGTTGGTATAGAAAATACTGAGATCCCCTCCGTACGGACAGAAAGATAATCAAATCCATTGACTTGAATTAAGCCATCCACTTGAGTCGGAAACTCTGAAAATGCTGCGATTCGGAGAAAAATTACGATCCGTTTATGCGCCTTGAGCAGGCATTTCTACGTGGTTAAAACCTCAGTACTAGTTCATCCTACGGGTAGAAACTTAATAAATGTGCTGAATTGAATGAAGACTACGTATTTACACTGGCAGGTTCTTTTAATGCAGCAATAGACTCGGTTCATGAATAAAGGCATAGCGTCTTGATGCTCCCGACGACGCCAACCAGATTCTTCAAATCTTCTCTTGCTACTAACATTCATTAATTGGAGAAACCGCAGTGAGTAATGTTTGCTCAATTAAGGGAATTGATCACCTGGAATTTTACGTTGGAAATGCGAAACAGGCTGCTAGACACTACGCTCAATGTTTTGGGTTTACCATTACTGCTTATTCTGGGCTAGAAACCGGGGAACGCAAAACAACCTCCTATGTTTTGGAACAAGGGGACATTCGCTTCGTAATTAGCTCTGCCTTGTGTTCTGACCATCCCATTGCCAGAAGTGTTTTGCAGCATGGGGACACGATCGCGGTCATTGCGATGGAAGTTGAAGACGTGGCCCATACTTATCAGCAAGCTGTCAACCGGGGTGCCGTTGGGGCCATTCCCCCCACCCGCCAGGAAAATGAATTCGGTGTGATGCAATATGCGGCAATTCGTATTTTCGGCGATACCTTAATTAAGTTCATCAATCGCAGCGGCTACACTGGCACCTTTGCACCCGGATTTGTGGCCCGGGCGATCGCACCAACCCAACCAGCCGGGTTAAAAAGTATTGATCATGTTGTCGGAAATGTTGAATTCGGTGCCATGAACCGGTGGGTCGAATTCTTCATCAAAACGATGGGATATGACATGCAGATGCACTTTGATGACCAGGCCATTTCTACTGAGTACTCAGCCTTAATGTCGAAAGTGCTGCAAAACGGCACCAAAACTGCCTTCAACATTAATGAACCCGCAGTTGGAAAGCGGAAATCTCAAATTGATGAATATTTGGAGTTTCACAATGGCCCAGGAATTCAGCATATTGGTTTGATGACAGATAACATTGCTGAAACGGTCACGCAACTCAGAAAAGCTGGTGTTGAATTTTTGTCCATCCCCAAAACCTACTACGAGGATTTGCAAGATTGGGTAAACGAAATCGATGTTCCTGTTGAACGGTTAGCTGAGTTGGGTATTCTTGTCGATCGTGATCAAGATGGTTACTTGCTGCAACTGTTCACGAAACCGGTTGGCGATCGGCCCACTCTGTTTTTTGAGATAATTGAACGGCACGGGGCAAAAGGCTTTGGAGCCGGAAACTTCAAATCCTTGTTTGTTGCTCTAGAGCGAGAACAAGCACTTCGTGGCAATCTGTAACAAAGAGCCGCACCCAGTCATTTCTCGTGAATCATGAAACTCAACCTTTTGCAGGACTGATCATTCTACAAAACAGATCTGCAAGAGATTTAGCATCGCCGCATAAGGTCTACGTCAATGAATGCGGATGGCGAGACTCGAACTCGCAAGGCAAAGCCACACGCCCCTCAAACGTGCGCGTATACCAATTCCGCCACATCCGCATACAGGGCTACTCAGACTGGTGATTCGCCGACTTCGGCAAAAATCCAAGCTTTTCAAGGATAGCAAAAAGGAAGACCAGTGTTACAAGACAATTTGTTGCGATCGCACCTTACTTTCTTACCGTGAGAAGAGTTCTCTCTCATAAACTAGCCACAAGATCCACTCAGTCGTATCATAAGTTCATAGAGTTTTCAGATCTTACTGATAATTCTTTAGCTGGGAGCTTCCAACTACGATGAGTACTGAAACAACTGATCTAACTGCGTTGGATCGTTATGAGTGTCAGGCTTGTGGATACATCTATGAGCCGACCAAGGGTGACGATAAACGCCAGGTTGCCGCTGGGACTCCATTTACTGAGCTTCCTGACGATTGGCGTTGTCCTGTTTGTGGAGCAAGAACTTCTCGATTTAGCAACATCGGCGGGAAAGGTTCACCCTCCGGGTTCAAAGAGAACTTGGGCTACGGTTTCGGAGTCAACACCCTTACTCCAGGGCAGAAAAATATTTTAATTTTCGGCGGTTTGATTCTGGCGTTTTTATTCTTTATGAGCCTGTACGGGCTGCAATAAACACCAGGAAAAGCGACTCCACTATTCTGTCTACACGAAAGCGCTGTTGGTTCATGATTGAGAATTTGAAAAGATGCGTATAGCCACAAGTTTTTTCCAGAAATTTTTGGGACTGGTTGCCATTGCCATCCTCTGTATCGGTTGTGCAAATGGTTATCTGCCATCCACAAGTTTTAATCCCTGGCAAGTGGTAACGGTGCCTACGGATGCCAACCTCCTGGATATTTCCTTTGTTGATCAGCGATCGCCTCATGGTTGGATTGTTGGTGCAGATGCAACCTTGTTTGAGACTAACGATAACGGTGAAACCTGGGAAGAACGCACCCTCGAGCTTGACCAACCTTACCGCTTCACGTCTGTCAGCTTTAAAGGCAAGGAAGGATGGATTGTTGGGCAGCCTTCAATCTTGCTTTATACGAATGACGAAGGAAAGTCTTGGTCACGGATTCCATTAAGTGAAAAACTACCAGGTGCCCCTAACACGATCGAAGCGCTTGGTTCCAAGGCGGCTGAGATGACCACCAATGTTGGTGCAATTTACCGCACAGCCGATGGTGGCAAAACCTGGAAAGCTTTAGTAGAAGAAGCCGTTGGGGTCATTCGAAATATTTCTCGTTCTCCAGAAGGCGAGTACGTTGCCGTCTCTGCACGTGGGAATTTCTACTCCACTTGGAAACCCGGTCAAGTTGCATGGGAGCCACACAACCGCACCAGTTCCCGTCGTCTGCAAAATATGGGCTTCACCTCCGATGGCCGATTGTGGCTTTTGGCTCGCGGTGGGCAAATTCAGTTCGCCGACAGTGAAAACCTAGAGAACTGGGGTGAAGTAATCAATCCAGAGTTCGCAACCAGTTGGGGGTTGTTGGATTTAGCGTACCGCACACCGGAAGAGGTGTGGGTGGCTGGCGGCAGTGGAAACTTACTCTTCAGTGACGATGGTGGTAAAACCTGGCAGAAGGATCGGTTTGTAGAAGATGTTCCATCGAATCTCTACCGGATCAAATTCTTTGGGCCGGAGAAGGGATTTGTCATTGGTCAACAAGGCACTTTATTGAAGTATGTCAGCTCATAGATGCGCGATAGCCTGGTAGAGGGAAGGGTGAGAGTAAGATGTTTTTGATGAATTTGGACATCGTTGCTCAAATCCTTCTCCCATAACCGTATGATAGAGGTTAAGTTTTTCGACGATTATTAGAGACTATCCGTGGAGGAATCGAATGGCTGGATCAACTGGAGAGCGTCCATTTTCGGACATTATTACAAGCGTTCGGTACTGGATCATTCACAGCATCACCATTCCTGCGTTGTTCATCGCTGGATGGCTATTTGTGAGTACTGGGTTGGCATATGATGTGTTTGGTACGCCTCGTCCTAATGAGTACTACACGTCAACCCGCCAACAGGCACCCATTGTGAAGAACCGCTTTGAAGCGAAACAACAAATTGAAGACTTCATTCAGAATAAATAGTTTAAGCACTGCCTGAAACACCATGACTAGCAATACTCCAAACCAACCTGTTACTTATCCCATCTTTACAGTCCGCTGGCTGGCCGTTCATACCCTGGCCGTGCCGACTGTGTTTTTCTTAGGCGCGATCGCCGCTATGCAATTTATCCAAAGGTAGGCTTACCGTGGCACTTGAAAGAAACCCAAATCCCAATAAGCAACCAGTTGAACTCAACCGCACCTCGCTCTATTTAGGGCTGTTGTTGGTTTTCGTACTGGGTATTCTGTTTTCCAGCTATTTCTTCAACTAACTGGTTTATCTAATTTCGCTGCATTATTTAGGAGGTGAAACTCGTGTTAAGTTCTGGAAGAATTCCCCTGTGGATTGTTGCAACGGTCGCTGGCTTAGGCGTTATTTCGGTTGTTGGCTTGTTCTTCTATGGAGCCTACGCTGGTTTAGGTTCCTCAGTTTAGGCGTTGTTCCCTCTTTGCACCCACAATTGCAAGGAGGGAAACTTTGATTAAACCCACTAGATTCACATAAAAAACCGCCAGACTAAACTAGCGGTTTTTTTAGTATTTGAAGAACTTAAATCAACACCTTAGATACCGCTGGGATCTTCACGTTCGATGTAAAGAAACAGCAACCCCATAGCAACCGCAGGCAGGAGCCAGGTGACTACGGGAATAAGAATCCAAGGCAAAAATGAAGCTGCGTATGAACCTGTCATATCGAAGTTTCCTATCTCATAATTTCAGGACAGACTGTTCAGACTGTACTGCGAACTGTAACCCTGTTGTGGACTTCTTAAAATTCTTAATATAGCGGTCTTCCAGAGTTGGCAAAAGCTGTAGACCTACCGTTATTTCTGCGGCTTTTTGTTGTTGAAATAGGCTCGTAAGACTTGCCGCACGATCGGTGCTCCGACTGACCCTCCACCCCCACCAGAACGTTCAGCAAAAGCGATGACAACAATCTCTGGTTTCTCAAATGGGGCATAAGCTCCAAACCAGGTATCAGACCCATCACCCATGTCTTCAGAGGTGCCGCTCTTGCCTGCGATCGCGGGCAGATTTGGGTCACTCACAGCTCCACCCGTGCCATAGGTAACCACTTCGCGCAACCCTCGATGCAATTTCTCCACCGTGGAGGGTTGAAGATTTAAAGAATCACGCCAGCTTTTGGCTTCCTCATTATCTTTCAGTAGATGAGGTTTCACGCGGAAGCCCCCATTGGCAGGTACGGCAAACATAACAACCACCTGTAAGGGGGACGTGAGCAGAAACCCCTGACCGATTGACATGTTGACCGTATCGCCCAAATACCAGCCTTCCTTCAATTCTTTTTGCTTCCAGGCATCGTCAGGCACCAGACCAGGAGATTCTTCTACATCTAGTTCAATCCCAGTTTTGCGCCCAAAGCCAAAGCGACGAGTCCAATCAATCAAAGTTTCGCCCCCGATCGTCATGGCCACCTGGTAGAAAAAAGTGTCGCTACTCCAGGCCATTGCGCCCGAAAAATCCAGAGGGCCAAAACCGGCCCGGTTCCAGTCGTTAAACATAACGCCCCCGATCGTCAACGACGGATAGGTTGGTAGGACTGCATCTGGTGTGTATTTGCCGGATTCGAGAGCAGCGACTGTCGTCACAATTTTGTAGGTGCTGGCCGGTTGAAAGCCTTGCAAAGCGCGATTTACGAAGGGATGGTCAGCATTTTGCAACTGGCGCCATTGGGCATCGGTAATGCGAGTTGAAAATAGGTTGGGGTCAAAGGCGGGCCGACTGACCATCGCTAACACGGCTCCATTGTTGGGATCAATCGCCACGATCGCCCCTTTCCGATTGCCCAAAGCTTTTTCAGCCGCTTTTTGCAAATCTAAATCCAAAGTCAAGGTGACATCCTGCCCTGCTTTAGTCGGCTTTTGGCCCAAAATGCGGACGACTTGCCCAGCTCCGTCTACTTCTACCTGCTGCCCACCCCGTTCGCCTCGGAGCAAATTCTCAAACGCTAGTTCAATCCCCATTTGGCCAACCACGTCGCCCAAGCGGTAGCCTTCTCCCTTGCGCCGTTCCAATTCTTCATCGGTTAGCTCCCCGGTGTAACCCAACACATGGGCCGCCAAATCTCCATTGGGGTAGTAACGCACCGCTTCAGCATCCACCTGTACTCCTTCCAATTCGCTGGCATACTCGCTGATGGAAGTCACTTGAGCAGGAGTGATGCCCCGCGCCACCCGCACCAAAAATGGAGAATTGTAACCAGCCTGTTCTAAACGCTTCAGAATCACCTTCTCAGGCACATTCAGGATTTGAGCAAGCCGCTGGACAGTCATTTCCCATTCGCCTTTCTTGCGAGCCAGCGGCCAGAGAAAAACTGAATGAGACAGCCGACTACCAGCTAAGATCCGACCTTTACGATCGCGAATCACACCCCGTTCTGGCAACTTGGGAATTAGCCGAATTCGATTCTTCTCCGCTAGCTGACGGTTACGATCGCCCTCCACCAGTTGCAAATACATCAATCGTCCACCCAAACCACCCAGCAACAGCAGGGAAATAATCAGCATTAGAAACACCGATCGGTAACGTTGACCAACGGTGCGAGTATCCGAACGAGAGTCAGAAGTGGACAATGAGGATAAAGTCTGAATCGGAGTCATGCTAAATAGATAGACGTGCGAGCGTGAACCAGGAACCAGCAATCTAAATTGAAACAAATTATAAAGAAGTTCGCAATTCAGCCTAAAAAGCTGTAAAGAGTTTGTGAATACCAAATCTGGTATTCACCCTACCTCCAGTTCTTACCTGTGAACGGTACTGATTGTTCCAACTGACAACTGGGCAAGCTAAAACCATCTGTCTAAATGTTTAACTAAAGGGCCAGTGATTGGAGACTTTGATGATAGAGCTTACTGTCTTATGATCCCCAGGTAGAAAGAATAGTTTACTTTGGGTATGCAGAACAACTCAGGGGTGTGTCTCCAGTGTCACACTCGGATCTCACAACAAATTCGAGCCAGATACAATTGACTCAATTATTTGAATGTTGTTGTGTAACCCATCTCGATCGCCACCTGGCCAAAACAGGGAAATCGCCACTATGTCTCAGGCCGCCACACAAAATCAAGCACCCACGACAACCGATGCGGAATTCGACATCGAACTCCATAGCGTGTCTAAGCTCTATAACAACGAAACCGTTGTGCGTGGCATCGACCTGAACATTCGGCGAGGAGAATTTTTCAGCATTCTGGGGCCTTCGGGCTGCGGCAAGACCACAACCTTACGATTAATGGCAGGTTTTGAAACACCATCTGCTGGCGATGTGCTGATTCAAGGACGCTTTATGAATCAGGTGCCCCCCTATCGTCGCCCAGTGAATACCGTTTTCCAAAGCTACGCCCTGTTCAACCATCTCACCGTTTGGGAAAATGTGGCTTTTGGGCTGCGTCTCCGCAAATTTAGTAAGGCCGAGATTCAGCAGCGAGTGGATGATTCCCTCAAACTAGTCAAGATGGACGGATTTGCCAAACGCTTCCCAACGCAGTTGTCGGGGGGGCAGCAGCAACGAGTTGCCCTAGCGCGAGCGTTGGTGAATCGGCCCGCGGTCTTATTGCTGGATGAACCGTTGGGTGCCCTGGATTTGAAGTTGCGCAAAGAGATGCAGATGGAACTGTCGAATTTGCATCGAGAATTAGGCTTAACCTTTGTGATGGTGACGCATGATCAGGAAGAAGCTTTAAGTCTGAGCGATCGCATTGCGGTCATGAACCAGGGCAGAATTGAACAAATTGATGCGCCTGAAAAAATTTATCAGCAACCCCAAACGCCCTTCGTGGCCGATTTCATTGGCGACACGAACCTGTTTCATGGGAAGATCGAAGGTTTTTACCCCACGATGTTGTGGGTCATTACCGAAAGTGGTTTAAAAGTCAAAGCCAAGCAACCTGAAAATGGCAATACGCTCACGTCGGGCACGGTTGTTCTTAGTATCCGTCCAGAAAATATTCGGCTCAGCTTAGCCGCTCCCAACGACGAAGGCAATAGCTTTGAAGGACGACTACGAAATGTTATGTATTTGGGCACACACGCCCACTACCAAGTGGAATTATTATCCGGCGATCGCGTTACCGTGATGCGTCCCAATGTGCCAACTCACCTACCGGGAGAAGATACGCCCATATTTGTCTCCTGGAGCGCTCAAGATTGTCTAGCGTTGCCGTTGTCTTGAAACTGGGACATTCAATCAATTGTTACTCTTTCCGTTTATGGATGTTTCTTCTTCTCGCTCCCTGACTCGTCGCCAAATTATGCAGGGATTCCTGGCGATCGGGGCTGGCTTGGCGCTTCCTGGTTGTGGTTGGACCCTGGCGGAAGTTCGACCCGCATTGAGCAAGGGCAATAAAGACGAGTTATCCATCTACACGTGGGAAAGCTACATCGATCCTGAGTTAACGGAAACCTTTCACACCCAAACAGGCATCAACGTCACCGCAGACATTTATGACTCCAATGAAACCATGCTGGCGACGTTTCAATCTGGCAAAGGGGCAATTTACAGCGTCATCTACCCCTCCGATTACAAAGTTGCAGAGATGATTGAGAAGAAATTCCTCAGGATGCTGGATTATTCCCGGATTAATGGCATGGAAAATTTGATGCCAGAATTTCAAAACTCTGTTTATGATCCTGGCAATCGTTATAGTGTTCCCATTAGTTGGGGTACCACAGGATTTATTTACAACACGGAGGCACTGAATCCAGGTCCTAAGGATTGGGAAGACCTCTGGCGCATGCAAGCTCAGTTGAACCGTAAGATGACGCTGCTGTCAGATGTGCGAGAAGTGATGGGTGCAACGCTAAAATCCCTAAACTTCTCCTACAACTCCACGAATCCGGCAGAAATTCAACAGGCTTACCAAAAATTGGTTCAGCTCAAACCTGCTGTAGCAAACTTTACCACAGATGCGTGGAGTGATCGCCTGTTGGCGGGCGATTTAGTTTTGGCGATGGCATATTCTGCGAATGCTGTCGGATTGATTCAAGAGAATCCAGATGCTAAATTGCGCTACGTCATTCCTTCTAGTGGCACCTCATTGTGGAGCGATACGATGGTGATTCCCATTACGTCTCCCAACCCTGATGCTGCTTACGAATGGATTAATTTCATGATGCAACCCTCGATCGCGGTAGATGTGACTCAACGACTATTTTTTGCTACTCCTAACCAGGCTGCCTACGATCAACTGCCCTTACCACTGCGTAATAATCCCAGCCTATTTCCCCCGGATGAAGTTATTCAGGCCTGTGAACGGATTACGTCCCTGCCACCCAAAGTGCTGGAGCTGTATGACCAATATTGGACAAAATTGACTAGCGGCTAAAAGCGCTTCCCAGCCAGAATCGATTTAATTTAAAGTTAGTACTGTTATGACATTGCCGATCGCCACCCAAACCGAACCCAGAACACCGCCTGCTTGGTTACAACCGGTGTTGATGCTGGCGCCAGCGGGAGTGTGGTTGGCATTGTTGCTGGTGATTCCCACACTATTAATTTTTCAGCTCAGTTTGGTGCCAGGAATCCGTCCCGGGCAAGTCGTCAATCCATCCGGCTTGGATAACTACATTCGCATTTTGCAACCGGATTATTTTCCGGTATTGACGCGATCGCTTTTTTTTGCCGTGGGGACGACGATCGGCTGTTTAGTATTGGGATTTCCGGTTGCCTACTGGATTGCCATCAAAGTGCCCAAGCGCTGGCAGAATTTAGTGCTATTGAGTTTTGTGTTGCCCCTCTGGACTTCTTCGCTGTTGCGCTCCTATGCCTGGATCACAATTTTGCGACCCACTGGAGTGTTGAACACGCTTTTGGGGAAAGTGGGCCTCCCACCGTTGGATATTTTAAATCGGGAACCCGCGGTGCTGATCGGCATGACTTACAGCCTGCTGCCTTATATGGTGCTGATTCTGTACGCTTCCCTGGAAAAGCTCGATCGCCGCCTGTTGGAAGCCGCCGCTGATTTAGGGGCCACACCTCGGCAAGCGTTTTGGCGCGTGACGGTGCCGCAAAGCTTGACTGGAATCGCGGCTGGAGCGCTGCTCGTATTCATTACAAGTATGGGAGATTTCATCAATCCTGAGATTTTGGGTGGAGCCTCCAGCATGACCGTTGCTCGCCTGATCTATAACCAATTTCTCGGCGCAACTCAGAATTGGGGCTTTGGGTCTGCTTTGAGTATGGTGCTGATTCTGGTTGTCAGTCTGGCGATCGCATTGCTGCTGAAGTATGGCGATCGCAATGCCGCAGGTGGAGTGTAAGGCAATGAGCAAATCTTTTCGATCCTGGACATTTCCCTGGTTGGGCGCAGTCTCCATCTGCTTGTTTGGGTTCATGTACCTGCCCATCCTGGTGCTGGCCTTTTACAGTTTTAACGATTCTCGCTACAGCACGGGTTGGAAAGGCTTCACCTGGAAGTGGTATGTCGCCTTCTTGAACGACAGTCGCATTCTCAATGCTTTAGCCAATAGCCTCATCGTGGCGCTATTGGCGGTGGGCATTGCGGCGGTAATTGGCACATTAATGGCCGTGGGGTTGGCGAAGTATCACTTTCCTGGAAAACGGCTTTACCAGGGAACGGCGTATTTGCCGCTAATTATTCCGGACATTTCGATCGCGGTAGCAACGCTGGTGTTTTTAGCAGCGATCGCGATTCCCTTGAGTGGTGGCCTGATTCAACTGAGTCTGGGCACTGTCATCGCAGCACATGTGGTATTTTGTCTTTCCTACGTGGCGATCGTCGTCTCTACGCGGCTCACGGATTTGAATCCTCATCTCGAAGAAGCGGCTTTAGATCTAGGTGCTACGCCCGACCAGGCATTGGTGCAAGTCTTGCTGCCTGAACTCATGCCCGCGATCGTGTCTGGCTGCCTGCTCGCGTTTGTCTTGAGTCTGGATGACTTTCTCATTGCCAGTTTCACGACAGGGGGCGGTTCCAGCACGCTACCAATGGAGATCTTCAGCCGGATTCGAACTGGTGTGAAACCAGACATCAATGCGTTGAGTGTAGTGTTGATCACCGCAACCGGCTTTTTGTTTGCAGTTGCCGAATATCTCCGCTACCGCAGCGATCGCAAACGCTCCGCCTAACTAAAACTCCACTTCTTGCGGGGCACGGGGAAAGGGAATGACATCGCGAATATTGCCCATCCCAGTCATAAATTGCACTAAACGTTCAAACCCCAGCCCAAAACCGGCGTGGGGCACTGTACCATAGCGACGCAAATCCAGATACCACCAGTAGGGCGCGGGATCGAGTCCGACTGCTTGCAGGCGACGTTCTAGGACATCCAGACGTTCTTCCCGCTGCGAACCACCAATGATCTCGCCAATTTTGGGAGCCAGCACATCCATTGCCGCAACGGTTTTTTCGTCGTCATTTAATCGCATATAAAAGGCTTTGATTTTAGCGGGATAGTCAGTCACGATCGTCGGTTTCTGGAAATACTCTTCGGCCAGATAGCGCTCGTGTTCTGACTGCATATCTAAGCCCCACTCGACCGGATATTCAAACGTTTTGCCCGACTTTTCTAACAATTCGATCGCCTCGGTATAAGTGACACGCGCAAACTCATTGTTGATGATGTTATCAGCGGTGGCGAGAACGGACTTATCGATGCGATCGTTGAAAAACTCCATATCCTCGGTGCAGGTGGCCAACACATGCTGAAAGACATGTTTCAGGAATGCCTCAGCTAAGTCCATATCGCCCTGGAGGTTACAAAAGGCCATTTCCGGTTCCACCATCCAAAATTCTGCTAAATGGCGGGACGTATTGGAGTTTTCGGCCCGAAAAGTGGGACCAAACGTGTAGACATTGGCAAAGGCCATCGCCATAATTTCGGCCTCCAATTGGCCGCTCACAGTCAAAAAAGATTGCTTACCAAAAAAGTCTTTACTGTAATCAACTTTTTTATCATCAGTCAGGGGCACTTTGGCCAGGTCAAAACCTGTGACGGTAAACATTTCTCCCGCACCTTCGCAATCGCTGGCACTGATGATGGGGGTATGAATCCACAGAAAGCCGCGTTCTTGAAAGAAATTGTGAATGGCAGCAGCGGCGGCGTTGCGCACCCGAAACACGGCTCCTAAGGTATTCGTGCGCGATCGCAGATGGGCAATATCCCGCAAAAACTCGAAGGAATGGCGTTTTTTCTGCAACGGATAGGTTTCTGGGTCGGCTTCCCCAAACACCGTGATGGATTCGGCCTTGAGTTCGATCCGTTGCCCTTTGGCGGGAGATTCAACCAATGTGCCAGCAATTTCCACCGACGCGCCAGTACTCACCCGTTTGATGGTTTCGGCATACCCTGGCAAATCTTGACTCACAACCGTTTGCAGTCCCGCCATGGATGACCCGTCATTGACTTCCACAAAGCTAAATTCTTTTTGTTCGCGTTTCGTCCGCACCCAGCCTTGAATCGTTACGGTTTCGTTGGGTTGTCCGTGGCGGAGGAGATCAGCGATGCGTCGAGTCATAACGGGAAGTCGGGAGTAGAGAGTAAACAGCAGGGAGGTGATTGGCTCACATTCCCTACTGTGGGTCATTATAGGAGGTGCCGCCGCGAATGGGACGATCGCATTACATTCCCGCCAACGTGGGGTGAATGGGTTGAATATGCAACTCAGTTCGCCACTGCGCTAGGGGTTTTTCCCAGTTTTCTTCCCATTTCTGGGCAAAGAGCGATTTAGCGGTTTTGCCCATGTGCATGCCCTGGGCGATCGCTCCCAGCAACTTCGGCAATTCCTCCGGTGTGAGGAGCGTACTGGACACTAGACTATTTGCGACTAACATCGTCGCCAGCGGGTAGGGAAACTGCGCCAGATGCAACGCCTGCAATCCAATTTCATCGATCAACGACGTGCCAAATCCGGTCACAATGTGCCACAGGTCATGGGTTTGGCTCAATCGCAACTCAACGTAATGAGCATCGGATGTGGCCATCATGCCAGCATGGAGATTGGGATCAAAGCCGGTTCGCTGCATTGTTTCAGCGTAGATGTAGCCGAGCGAATCGGTTGGATAGGTGAGTAGCTTCTCCAAATCGTGGGTTGGGGGAATGTAGCGATCGCGGATGAGCGCGGCACAAGCCGGATCACGCTGCAAGTATTGAGCCGCCAGTTCAAAGGACGGCGTCTCCAAGAGCGCATCTGAAAGTTCACCGACTGACTCCAGACTGCTATCGCCGGACAACATGGCGAAGAAAGACTTGAAGATCACTAGCATTTGATAATGCACTTGTTGTTGCTTTGCAGAATCAGACAGTTGAGTTGGTTTAAATAAATCAATCAGTTGCATGCTACTCACCTCTAAAACATCAGGAAATTAGTTAGTCAACGTCAATTAGAGAAAATTTATTTCTCTACCAGAGCAAATCATTCAGCACTCCATATACACCGACAAAATCAATCTTGCTGATTGCTCGCAAAAATCGAATCTGTTCGTCAATTCGGCGATCGCCCGACAGCCAAAGCAACCGGAGCGGGGCGATCGCCAATGCCAACCAGGGGGCGCATTTGTAGCGCAGAAACCGCAAGCCAACGAGACCACATCGAATGCAGCAAGAGGATTTCATAATTCGTACAAAAGACAAAGGACCGTCATGCCAACGAATCAGAAATTGAACCCTGATCAGGCTAAAGTATGAGTACTCCTCATATTCACAAGATACGAGGAATGCTCATGTTTCGTCAAGAAACATGTGAGAATTGCTCACTTATTGTTCAGGTGAGGAACGAACTCAATGGCATCAAGCGCTTCATCTGCCGGAATGCGGCGAACACCACGTCAGGCTCGCAGTCAGGAGCGAGTTAATCGAATTTTGGATGTGGCAGAAGCTTTGTTCATTGCCGAAGGGTACACAGCCACCACCACCAACGCGATCGCCACTCGCGCTCAGGTGCCGATCGGGTCACTCTATCAGTTTTTTCCAGACAAAGCGGCCATTTTGCAGGCGTTAGCCCTGCGCTACACCGAAAAACTGCATCAAGCGTTGTTGGAGTTTCATCAGCAGGCAAACCTGGAGTTACCGTTACCCCTCTATGTAGACCAAGTCATTAATGTGACGAATCGATTCTTTACCGCCCATCCCGGCTACCACGCAATTTTCATGGAAGTGCAAGGCACAATGCCCGAACTGGGAGAAATTGAGGCTACTGCCGATGCCCAACTGATTCAAGATTTCGCCGAGGCACTCTCTCAGCGCAACCCCGCCCTGACACCAGAAGACTGTGCGGCGATCGCATTTGTGCTGGTGAAAACGATCGGCACGCTGTTGTGGTTGGCGCTCAGCCAGGAGGACTCATTCCGCGATCGGCTAGTTGCAGAAACCAAAAAATTAACGTTGAGCTACTTGCAAACCTATTTTGCTAAGGCAGAAGGCGAAAGGCAGGGGGCAGAAGGTTGGTGATAGACACAAAGGCGTTTCAAGTACTCGACCTGTCCGATTTATCTCAGTAGGGCGATATTTCCCGCTATGCAAAAAATCGGGGCAATTGGTCGATTGCCCCGACAGACAATATGATTTTCTCAACCAGGGATCATTGCGAACTTAGCGACGTTGTTTACAACCCACTGAGTTGCAGACCAGCACCCACTTTCACATCATTGGTTACAGGCAAGTAGGTGGCGTAAGCCCGAACGGTTAATAGACCACTGCGACTCGTCTCTTTGCCGTAGCTAGGATTCCAAACCGGCAGACCCAGACTCAGGTACAAGTTGGAATCTTTGTAGCTAACGTTGCCCAACATGGAGCTTCTGACAAAGTTGCCACCAGCTTCATAAAGCAGACTGCCCGGTTTCAGCACAGAGGCCAGGTCAAAGTTGCCAATGTAGGGATTGACGAAGATTAGCGTACCCCAGGCATCTTTCTCCGAAACGGATTGGGTCACAGTGACATCCTGCACAATGCGATCGCTGCTGGAGTGGGAGTCTACCAGTTGCGAGTGAGCCGATTGAGCCAACAGTTGCACCGCTGAGAACTGAGTTGCACCGGGCGTGACAACAGAACTCGATGCCACCAGATTAGAATCAACCAACGTTTGAGCCGAGGTACTCACCGTAGCCCCACGAGTTTCAGCAGTTTGCCGAAAACCATCTGCAACAAACGTAGACCCATCCGTTCTGGTGACTACCACGTCCGTTGTACTTCTGGAAATCGGCGTTTGATTGACCGTATCTACCCGGAACGTATCCACAAAGTTGTTTGTGGTTTGGCGGGTAAAGTTAGTCGTGAAATCTTGACCCCAGGTATGGGTGGTGAAGTCGTTGTAGAGGTTCCGTTGCGCAATCACATCCACACCAGATTTGGTGATCGTTTGAGTGATGACTTGGGCCGCCACAGGCACATGGAACACCCCTCCCCCAATTCGCACGCCAGCTACAACTTTGCTGGGACGATACTGTCCATTCTCAACTTTGAATAGGGGCGTGTTGAGTTGACCAAACAGCAGGGCGTAGAAATCAGGTTTACCGGGTTGGTCGTTGCCGGGTGCGCCGCCGACAAACAGGTTCAAGCTAGAGGTTCCGCGCTTGGTATCCAGGGGAATCCGAAGTTGACCAGCGATCGTCGGGCTGCTTTCGCTCTGAATATCGCCTGAAATCTGAAAGTCAGTTTTCAACGTAAACTTCTCAGGATTCTCTTTATCTCGATGCAGAATTGCCACGTTTTGCAACGGAAACAAAGAGTTCAGATTGGCATCAAAGTTTTGTCTAGTCCGAGTAATTTCCTGAGTCTGAAATGGTTTTTCAACAACAGTTGTTTCAATGCGTTGTTGAGTATCAACCGTATCCCAGGTTCTTTGCCCCTGTAAGGTATGTTGAGTTTCAATGACTTCTTGCCGCGATCGCTGAGCCGTCGCACTAGTGGTTGCGGTTTCAGTCAAGGTTTCAGTTGTCGTTTGATAGTTGCCTTCCCCTAAATGCAGCCCTTCTGCGTCCGAAAGTTCCGCAGCGGTGCCCGTCCAATACAGTTGAGCAGCGTAGGTGGCAGGTGTACCTTCAAAGATGACTGTTCCACTTTGATCGCGCACTACCATCCAGTTCGCGCTGGTGGACATGCCACCTCTCGTATGAGCGCTCCCAAATTCAGTGGGATTCAAAGCCGAACCGTGGGCATCACCCGTGAAGGCGTTATTGTGAATGATGCCGTTCAAACCAGAGTTTCTCAAGAATTCTGGATCAGTGGAGAAGGTAACACGTTCTTCCGGCAGGGTGAATCCGCGCTTCACAGCGTTTCCAGGTTGCTCAATTTGGTAGTTGGCGGAACCGTAAAAGACTGCGGTGGCAGTTTGGCCGTTCGGCAATGTAACCGGGATGTCGCCAGTTTGCCAGTTGGTAATGGTAACTCGGCTGCGATCGAGGCTATCAATCCCGAGGAAACGATACTCATCGAGGGACTGTTCTTGTCCGTTGAATTGTACGCCTTCGGGTAAAGCTGTGCCATTTTCAGTTTGCAGCACCATCCCGTTGCCATAGATCGACAGGGAGTTAGCGGGGTTGGCAAGGGCTGGAGCACCACTGAAAAGAGCGATCGCGGGCAGTATACCAGGCAGTAACTTAGAAATTTCACGAGCTAATTTGATGTGCTTGCGGGTTGTGGTTTTGACCTCCTGACTGGTTAAGTTTGATTGATTTTTCTCTACTTTTAATGCGGGGGCATGGAACTGAATCGATTGAGTCGTGACGTTGTTTTCAGGTTGCATGATTGATTAATCCATTTACTTGGGGGCTTATGTTTTTAATCATGCGCTTTCTTTTTGCTTGACACAGTGATTAAAACTCGCTAAATTTGTGAGTTTTACGTATTTTATTTGAGATGCTCGTCTCTCTTTCCCAGTGACCAACAGGGCATTATTCTGTGACCGTAGATTCACGCAGGTGTGACCGCAGTTACACGGATGCGGCAAATACCGACAAATTCGAGTTCCCAGCTTCACCGAAGTTTCATGCAAAAGGACGATCGCGGGGGCTTCTTATCGTTTGATTGAGGCAAGAAACAAGGATGATGCCGACCTTCCCCCCCTGCCTTTTACCGTCCGCCTTTTGCGATCGACACGCATTCTGAGGTAACTCATAGAAATTGTTAACCTGCTTGGAAAAAGAGCCTGGATCGGCGTTATATCTGCTTTAATGTCGCTGTAAGTTTTTCGTCAGTTCGGGTTATCAGCCCTGTGAGGAATTGAACCGTGAAAATTGAAAAATTGACTTATCAAAATGCTGCTTTTGCTACAGCCATGGCGATCGCGGCCAGTAGCATGGCAACGCCTGCTTTATCGCAAGCCATCAGCCCCACAGACCCGCTCTGTCGGCAAGTGGCACGCCCCCCAGAAGGATTGGCCATTCGCCGTAGCCCATCCACCAGTGCCGCTCAGATCAACGGAGTCGGGGTTGGAGAACGGGTTCTTGTCACGACGACTCCCCCAACGATCAGTCGAGATGCTTCCGGGCGCACCTGGGTACAAATTTCTAGACCCTCAGCGGGTTGGATTTCGAATGGATTTAATCCAACGAATCTTTCAGTATGTTCTGCGCCACCGCCACCGCCACCCCCCAATCGTTGTCGTCGCGTCATTAATCCACCCGATGGGCTGGTGATTCGGCGAGATGCCATGATTAGTTCTCCCTCGGTTGGTGGCATTAATTTGAATGGGCGGATGACGTTGACAACTGCCCCCCCAACCACCAGTCGCGATTCGGCTGGCCGCACCTGGGTGCAAATTGAGGCTCCAGCGCGGGGTTGGGTTTCCAATGGATTTGGTGGACAAAGTAATCTAGGTATTTGCCCATAGTTCTTCCTAAACCTCGGAACTATTAAAAACCTCCGAGGTTTAGTAGGATGGCCTCTAGGTCTTATTTCAGAAAAACCGTAGTGCAAAGCGTAACCTCTTCTAATCCTCAATCGGCAACGATGAATGATCCAGCTTTGTGGTCTCAGTTGTTGCAGCAATTGCTCGATCGCCAATCCCTTTCCCCTGATCAGGCCGCTCAACTGATGCAAGGCTGGTTAACAGAGCAGGTTCCCCCTGTCGTTTCCGGTGCTATTCTGGTTGCCATTCAAGCGAAAGGGGTTTCTGCTGACGAGTTGGCAGGTATGGCGCGAGTTTTGCAATCTCAGGCAACGTCCCTCCCCACGACGCAATTTCCGGTGTCTGCGGCTTTGATCGATACGTGCGGCACGGGGGGAGACGGAGCGGGAACCTTTAACATTTCCACCGCAGTTGCTTTTGTCGTAGCAGCTGCAAGTGTCCCTGTGGCAAAGCACGGAAATCGTTCTGCTTCAAGCCGGGTTGGGTCAGCGGATGTGTTGGAGGCGGTGGGAATTAACTTGAGCGCCCCTCCAGAAAAAATCCAGGCCGCCGTGTCAGAAGTAGGGATTACCTTTCTGTTTGCACCGGGCTGGCATCCGGCGTTGAAAGCTGTAGCACCCCTACGACGCACGTTGGGCATCCGTACCGTGTTCAATCTCTTAGGACCGTTGGTTAATCCAATGCGCCCAACTGGGCAGGTAATCGGTGTGTTCAATCCGGTCTTGCTGGATGCGATCGCCCAAGCATTGCAACAACTGGGGACGCAACGGGCAATCGTCCTGCATAGTCGGGAGGGGGTTGATGAAGCGTGTTTGGCGGATATTACCGACTTGGCGATTCTGGCAGATGGCACGGTGAACCGAGCAGAACTAAACCCGGCTGAGTTGGATCTAGAACCTGCCCCTTTGAGCGCGATCGCTGGGGGGGATGTGCAACAGAATGCCGACATTCTCAAAGCTGTATTGCAAGGGAAGGGAACGCCAGCCCAACGAGATGTGGTGGCACTCAATGCGGCTCTAGCTCTGCAAACGAGCGATCGACTGATAACTGCTTCCAATCCTCATGCAGAAGGCATCTCATTAGCTAGAGACATCCTTGAGAGCGGGGCAGCATGGACAAAGTTAGAACAATTGGTTGCGTTTCTGCGGTGATCGAAGTCACCCATTTGTGTGAGCAAGCTTACACATCATCATTGATCGAAATCGCAACCGCTCATTCCTTTCCCGTGGATACTAAGGAAGACTTAGCAAAAGCCGAGTCATCAACAGGGAACACACGACCAGCCGATCGGTTTCGCTTGAAGCCATCGGTTTTTTGTTTACATAAGAGGACACACGTCCACATTCTTTCTGATTTCCCGATCGCAATCAAGAGGGGTTTCGCCCTCTTTAGCTGCTCACCGCATGGCACCCATCGTGTTTTTCCAGGCCAATTCTTTGCACAGCACCATTAAGGCTTTTTGATCAGCTCCGGTGAACAGTTGGGTTTGCACCAATTCATTGAGGACTTGCTCGGTCAGTTGGGCGGCGAACGTACCACCACACTTTAATAACAGGCTGTAGTAACAGAATTGGGGGCGCTGAGCGGCATTGCGATGAAATTGATGAATTTCGGCTTCGGTCATGGTTGAGACAGGCGTGTTAATGGGAACCACGACTTTGGGAATGCCGTGGATGCCGAAGGAACTGCCCTCGCGAGATGCTAAGGTGCCGATCAAAATTGTCCAGAGGAGGGTGCGAGTTTCATTAATTTGATCGGGTGTGAAAACGGGGTCGGGTTCGCTGGTGAGACGTGGGCCTGTATTCAAAAACATTGGATTGAACAGTTGGGAGTTGTAAACTAGGCCGATTGCCCAATGTCGAGTGTCACTTTCCAGTTTGACGAAGGAACCAAAACCGTAATCGTCGGGTTGGGGTGGGCTGGCGTAGTCGATCGCATCATCCAGTTGCACCACATAATCACAATGAGAGTTGGATTTAACCACTTTGCCCAAGCGCATAGAAATCTTAGAAGCCATGATTTTGTTGCATCCAGAATACGCGAGAAGTGCCCAACCTGAACAAACGTATTATGAAATTAATCAACTTCCATGTCGAGCCATCGCTTCGTTCACTAAATTCAGCATTCATTTGAGAATACATCCTGGAATAAGCGCTGGATGGAGCGACGGGCGGCGGCGAATCCTCCATCAAAATAGATGCCACCAATTACGGCCTCTAGCCCCTCTACCAAGACAATAGGATCATCATACGCTTGCCGCTCCTTCTCCGCCTGACTCAGGTTCAGAACGTATCCAATGCCCATCGTTTGACTAATCCGCGCCAGATTCTCGATTTGTTTCAACACGAGTTTTTGAGTGACGATCGCTCGTTGGCTATTATGTCCTTGACGAATCAATAATTCTGTCAATACAGTATCCAACACAGCGCTTCCTAATACACTAAAGGCTTGCTGATCGTCAGGGAGCTGAAGCTGCTCTAGGGCATAGGCAGGCGTGGTTAGCGATCGCTTCAGCAGTTGTTTATCGAAAAAGAAATAACCTAGTTGTTCTTCTAGTCTCATTGCCAACCCCCTTGCCCAATGCCTATCACTGGATGCTTATTTCAACGATTAACCTTAGAGTTCCATCCATATTCCGTCAGCAAACACATAAAGAAAGATAACAACGCTGCAACAAACCGGTTTTTTTAAGGTAGTAAGGTCATATCCAAATCGCAGTTTACAGAAAGAGGCAGTTTCGTTGCGATCTTAGACCACGATGCAGGATTGCGAAATCTGTCCACTTCCACCCAGGCAAAACACTATGGTAAGCGTTGAACAATTGAAGGATGCCAGAGCAACGGTTGCCGAACAATTAGAAGAAGCTGGCTGGTCAATCACGATGCCGCCACCTAACACCTCTGGGTATGACTTTGAAGCCATGAAGGGAAAAGAAGTCATTGCGATCCAAGTGAAGGATCATAAAACGCCTGTCAAAGTCCCACAAATTGAACGATTTTTAAACTTTTTTGATTTGCCAATTTCCCGCCGTTTCACGAGGGGATTGCTGGTTTCATCTAGCGGATTTACACACAATGCGCTGACCTATTTTTCGAATGTGAATAGTAGCCATGTGCGATTAGCAGTGATGAAGGAAGATACGGTTCATTGGATACGCTTTGATGATAAACAACCCATTTCTACACCAAAGGAATTAGTGTATGTGGGTGTGTTTACTTGTAAAGGTGGAGTTGGGAAAACGACGATTAGCGCTCATTTAGGTGGAGCGATCGCGCTATCGGGTTACGACGTTGCCATCATCGATCTTGATCCGCAAAAGAATCTGACAACCTTGTTGAGCGGTGGTGTGGTAATTCCGGGGATGACAGGCGACCCCAGTCATACAATTAAGGTTTTTAGCCTGGATGAATGGGACGATCGCTGCCCGCCGTTAGGTACCAAAATGGTGGTTTGTGATTGTTCGCCAGTGTTTGAAGAAAACCCAGAGCATATTATCGAGAAGTTCTCTTATTGCATCATTCCTACCACGCTCAACCCTTTGGGACTCAACAAAAATGGCTACGTAATTAAAAACACATTGAAAGCCATTCGGAGCGTGAATAAAAATGCTTATGTGTTTGTTTTAATTAATAATTACTTTAAAGACGAAGCCCACAAAGCACAAGTTTTAAAGGATCAATATAAGCGCTATTTCTCCAAACTGTCGGAGCAAGAACCTCGGTTTCAATTCATTGATCCGGATGAGGTTGCGATTCGGAATAGCAAACAACTCTTCTACTGGGGTTATCACATTTACAGCGGCGAAAAACCTGAACTTGCCTTCACGACGATCGGTGGTAAATGCGCGCCCAAAGCCGATTTCCTGAATCTGCTGGATTACCTGGAAGAACACTCGGACATCAGTCAGTACAAAACCGCAACCAATGGGAAGGTGGGTGAATGGGTAAATGGATGAACGGAGGATGCCTGACCTTTTCACCACCTATCGTGAAGACCGCTTCCGGCTTCGCTAGAATAGGGCAGATTACAACTGAAATTTCTGCTTGCGGTTGTAATTCTGAGTTCTGCACCGTCGCTTGCATCCTATGAGTCCAACGCCACCCCCCACCCGTCCACCAAAGAATTTCATGGGTGCTGTCACCCAAGCAGTCCAGAGTTTTCAAACGCAAACCCAGGTATTTTTTGAGAAGCTGAAGCTCAAACCGGGTGCCAAAGTTCCAGAACTCTGGGTGCAGGATGCGGGCGCAGATAAGGCCGAGATTTTTCCCCTGTTGGGCGATCGCTACGTAGTGGGGCGTAGTTCCAAAAACTGTGACATCGTGGTGCGCAATCCGGTGGTGAGTCAAATTCATATGTCCCTTAACCGGGAAAAGCAACCGCCCGGATTTTTGGGCTACTTTTGGCGACCGCCGTTTGTGATGAAGGATGAAAATTCCACGAACGGGATTTTTCGGGGCAAGCGCCGGATTCAGGAAATGGTGCTGCGGCATGGCGATGTGTATACTTTGGGGCCTTCGGAACTGGCGGACGCGGTTCGGATTAAATACAACGATCCACCGTCCTGGTATGTCAAAGCGTTTCGTTATGGGGTGTATGGCTTTGGCGGCGTTTCGGCACTGGCGGCGATCGTCACCCTGCTGGAGTGGCAAAAGTTTGATGTGTATCCGCTGCCCAACTCGGTGCAAGGTCCTGTCGTCATTACGGCACGAGATGGAGAAACTTTGCTCAGTTCGCCGATTACCCGCACCCATGCCGAACTCAGAAGTCTGAACGAATTTTCACCCTACGTTGCCAAAGCGGTGATTGCCTCGGAAGATTCGCGCTTCTATTGGCATTTAGGCGTAGACCCGATCGGAGTCATGCGGGCACTGGTCACGAACATTCGTGGTGGCAGCATTCAGGAGGGAGCCAGCACCGTCACCCAACAGCTGGCCCGTAGTGTGTTTCGGAGCTATGTGGGTACGGATGACTCTGCCGCCCGCAAGTTACGCGAAGCCGCGGTGGCCCTGAAGTTAGAAACCTTTTATAGCAAGAACTTTTTGCTGCTGACCTATTTGAATCGGGTTTACCTGGGCGTAGGTGCCTTTGGCTTTGAGGATGCGGCGCAGTTCTACCTTAACAAGTCTGCCAGGGAGCTAGATTTGTCGGAGGCGGCGATGCTTGCGGGAATTTTGCCCGCCCCCAACCGCTTTAACCCGGTGCGGGATTATGAGAAGGCGATCGCTCAACGTAATGGCGTACTCAAACGGATGCAAGAGTTAGGCATGATCAGCGCTGATGAGGCTCAACGGGCACGGCGATCGCGGATTCAGGTGAATCCCAAAGCAAAGGAGCAACTGGAAAGCATCCGCGCCCCCTACTATCACGATCAGGTCTATTTTGACCTGGAAGCCTTACTGGGGCTAGAGGTTGCCAACGAGGGCAATTTCATTGTGGAAACGGCGATGGACCCGCAAATTCAAGCTACGGCAGAATCGACGTTGCGGAACTTTGTGCAAACGACAGGCGTAGATGCAGGCGCAGCCCAGGGCGCACTGGTGACGCTGGATGCCAAAAATGGGGAAGTACTGGCGATCGTCGGTGGCGTGGACTACAAAAAAAGCCAGTACAACCGCGCCACCCAGGCGCGACGACAACCCGGATCGACCTTCAAAGTGTTTGCCTACACAGATGCCTTGCAACGAGGCATTTCTCCCGGCACGACCTTTGCCTGTGCGCCGCTGAACTGGGAAGGGCAGTATTTTGAAGGCTGTCGATCGGGCGGGGGCAGTATGGATATGTATTCCGGCGTGGCGCAGTCCGAAAACGTAGTGGCGTTGCGAGTCGGGCAAGAAGTGGGCTTGAATAATGTGGTACAAATGGCGCGGCGGATGGGGATTCAGTCGGAGTTGAAGGCGGTGCCGGGTTTGATTTTGGGACAGAGCGAAGTCAGCGTCATGGAATTGACCGGCGCGTTTGGCGTGCTGGCGAATCAAGGTGTCCGCAACTATCCCCGCACGATTCGGCGCGTGTTGGATGCAGGCGATTGTCAGGATCGCAAAAATCCCAAAACCTGCCGTGTCATCTACGCTTTTAATCAAGATGCGGAACAGAATCAACCTGTGATTAACCCGGATGTGGCGAACACCATGACTGACTTGCTGCGCGGCGTGGTTACAGGCGGCACCGGCACGAATGCGGCGATCGGCTTGGGCGAAGTCGGCAAAACCGGCACCACCAACGACAACAAGGATTTGTGGTTTGTCGGCTATGTGCCCAGTCAAGCCCTAGTTACGGGTATCTGGCTCGGCAACGACGACAACACACCCACCTACGGCAGCAGCGGTCAAGCGGCCCAACTCTGGGGGAACTACATGAGTCGCGTGTTGCGTTAGTTAGGCCAAATAAGGCATTGCAGTTGCCACTTAGCGATCGCTGGCGTTTAGTAAAGTTGTTGTTGAATTCAATAGGAAACGCTAGTGCTTAATCCATCAACAACAAACGTGAATTCTTTTAAAGAGCTTAATCCCTGGACTCAGGGCCTAATTGGAGTCGTTCAATTAGATACAGATTCGAAGTCAGTGAAGTACCCGAATAGACAGGAATTTGCTTGTATCTAGCAGACTTATATTTAGCAGATAAGATGCACCTCACTAAGTACTATGGATTAAATAAAGTGGCATAGTCGTCTCGGCTGTGAGTGACAGGCAGGATGCCCATTCCACAGAATTTGCTACTTTATTTAATTCTCATTCCTAAGCAAGGAAATGCTACACCCCAACGGCCTCGTCTCCTGAATCAAGAGCGCGAAGGTGGGGTTTCCTGTTTCAAGCCAACACCGAACGAATCTTTGTCCACCCGTCAATCTCTCAATTGTCCATTCGCTCGATCGGCGTTACTTTGGGGTCAATAATTTTCTGACCCAAACCGGGAAACTTGACGGCTAAACAGATTTTGTTGCCAGCACCAAAGATACGGGTCACTTCCCCCACGCCAAACGCTTTGTGAATTGCCCGATCGCCCACACTCCAATCACTCTCATTGATGTTGGGCATGGTGGAGGCATTTTTCTCTCGAATTTCGCGCACTGGCTTTGCCCAACGAGTGGGAATCGCCGAAGACACATTGGATTCCAGCAATTCCTTGGGTAACTCTGCTAGGAAGAGAGACGGACTGGCCGGTTCGCGGTTGCCATAGAGACGGCGTTCACGGGCGTAGGAAAGGAAAAGGCGTTCTTGAGCGCGGGTGATACCCACGTAGCAGAGTCGCCGTTCTTCCTCCAACGAAGCGGGATCTTCCAGCGATCGAAAATTGGGAAACAAGCCCTGTTCCAAGCCCACGAGAAACACGATTGGAAACTCCAACCCTTTAGAGGAGTGGAGCGTCATCAGGGAAACGCGAGTCGCTTCTTCTTCCAGGTTATCCAGGTCAGAGGCGAGAGATGCATTGGCAAGAAAGGCAATCATGCTGCGATCGTCGTTGTCTTCTTCAAATTGCAACACGGCGTTGTAAAGTTCTTGGACGTTGCTGAGGCGATCGCTGGCTTCGTCGGTGCCCTGTTGCTTCAGTTCTTCCACATAACCAGAATCTTCCAGCACCCCTTGCACGATCGTACTGGCGGAAACAGTATCAATTTCCCCGCGCCACTTCTGGATAATGCTAGCAAAATTCAGTACACCTTTCGCCGATCGACCAGCCAGGGACTTCACCGAAGTTTCATCGGTCAAAATTTCCCATAGGGGTTGATCTAACTCCGTTGCCGCTTTCACCAAATTATCGATCGTCGTTTTGCCAATCCCACGTCGAGGCGTATTAATGACTCGCAGTAGACTCACGGTATCAAAGGGATTAGCAATCACCCGAAGATAGGCCAGCACATCTTTAATTTCCTTACGATCGTAGAATCGCAACCCACCCACGACTTTATACGGAATCTGATGCCGCACAAAGGAATCTTCTAAGGCACGCGACTGAGCATTAGTGCGATACAACACAGCAAACTTGCCCCAATGCAATTCGGGATGGCGAGACTCCAGTTGACGAATTTGATTCACCACAAACTCAGCTTCGGCTGTTTCATCATCAGCACGATAGAGATAAATCGCTTCCCCTTCGCCCCGTGTTGGTTTCAGAACTTTATCAATCCGCTCTGTGTTGTTTTCAATCAGGTGATTTGCCGCTGCCAGGATGTTTTCCGTGGAGCGATAGTTTTCTTCCAGTTTGACCATTGTGCGCGTATCGTCGTCCGGCAAGCCATCACCAAAATCGGTTTGGAAGTTCATCAAAATGGTGAAATCGGCTGCTCGAAAAGAATAGATAGACTGATCTGCATCACCTACGACAAATACCGATCGATGTTCCCATTGGCTAAACCGTTTCGTATCTTCCCCATTGGTTACCAGCAACCGAATGAAATCGTATTGAGTGCGGTTTGTATCCTGATACTCGTCTACTAAAATATGGCGGAATCGATTGTGCCAGTAAGCCCGCACCTGCTCATTCTGCCGGAACAACTGCACCGGCATCAAAATCAAATCATCAAAGTCCAGGGCATTATTCGCCGCTAGGGTATCCTGATAGACGCTGTACACATTCGCCAGCACCCGCCCGCGATAGTTAGGCTGTTCCCGTTCTACATCTTGCGGCGTGAAGCTTTGGTTTTTGGCATTGCTGATGGCGTAACGCATCGATTTGGGATCAAACTTTTTGTCATCCAAATTGAGTTTTTGAGTGACGATTTCTTTCACCAAACTTTGAGCGTCAGACTCGTCAAAAATTGAAAAGCTGCGCGTCCACTTGCGGCCATTCACATCCTGATATTTCTCCACATCCAGTCGTAAAATCCGGGCACACAACGCATGAAAAGTGCCAATCCACAAATCCTTGGTGACACTTTTGTAAACCTGGGATTTGTGGCGAGTTTGCAAATCGGCGGGGAGCGCATCCAGGGGTTTGCTGTATTCAGTGCGGGCGCGTTGTTCGGCAAACAGTTTTTCGATTCGCTCTTTCATTTCTCGTGCGGCTTTGTTGGTAAATGTCACCGCTAGAATGTTTTCGGGATCAACGCGATGATTCAGTACCAGGTTGGCAATCCGGAACGTCAGGGCGCGAGTTTTGCCGGAACCGGCCCCTGCTACCACGAGCAACGGGCCAGAGTGATGTTCGACGGCAAGCCGTTGAGAATCGTTGAGCAGGCGCAAAAACTCTTTGGTTGGGGTCATGGCTGGGGAAGAAGGAGCGATCGCGTGGATGGATGCAAAAAACCGATCAAGAATGCCTTACAAGAGTATCGCATCTTGCCCAAATCCGCTCATCCTCTGCAAAACCCACCCCAACGCCAGTCAATACAAGCTTCTATGGTAGATTAGGACTTCTGACAGCAAGGTGATGAGAGCGTATGCATAAGATTCCTGTGACGGTGATTACTGGTTTTTTGGGGGCGGGAAAAACGACCCTGATTCGGCATTTGTTGCAAAATAACCAGGGGCGACGAATTGCTGTCTTGGTGAATGAATTTGGTGAAGTGGGAATCGATGGTGAATTGCTGAGATCCTGTCAGGTGTGTGATGAGGATGGCAATATTGTTGATACAAACTCAGAGCTGAACATTGTTGAACTAACGAATGGGTGTCTGTGTTGCACGGTACAAGAAGAGTTTTTACCGACAATGCAAACTCTATTAAAACGGCGGGAAGACCTGGATTGTATCGTGATTGAAACATCCGGTTTAGCGTTACCAAAACCACTTGTGCAAGCGTTCCGGTGGCCCGAAATTCGGACGGGGGCGACAGTGGATGGAGTCGTTACCGTTGTAGATTGTGAAGCGTTGGCAACGGGGCAACTGGTCGGAGATTTGGCCGCATTGGAAGCGCAACGATCGCAGGATGAAAGTTTGGATCACGAAACGCCGATCGAGGAATTGTTTGAAGATCAACTTGCCTGTGCTGATTTGGTTCTGCTGAGCAAGCGTGATCGTGTCACACCTGAGCAACAGCAGCAAGTGCAGCAATGGCTCCAGCAAGAATTGCGGCAGGGTGTGAAAGTGGTGCCATGTCAGCAAGGGATCGTGAATCCAGAAGTCTTGCTGGGCTTTAATGCGGCGGTGGAAGATAATCTGGACGATCGCCCCAGTCACCACGACCATGAAGAAGAACACGACCACGATGATGACATTAATTCAGTGCCGATTGTCCTAGAGCAAACCTTTGAACCGGAAAGTTTAATTCAACGTCTGAAACAAGCCGTACAGCAGCAAGAGATTTATCGCATTAAAGGGTTTGTGGCAGTGCCAAACAAGCCGATGCGCCTAGTATTACAGGGAGTGGGCGATCGGTTCGATACCTTTTACGATCGACGCTGGCAACCCGACGAACCCCGACTCACTAAACTCGTATTCATCGGACGCGATTTACAAGTAGCCGGATTGCGATCACTACTTCATTGAGCATCAGTGATGACAGGCAAATACACCTTGAACTGGCTACCCTGCCCAACCTCGCTAAAAACTTGGATAAAGCCCCGGTGATTTTTGATAATGCCCAAAACCGTTGAAAGACCCAATCCGGTTCCTTCTCCTAGTGCTTTGGTGGTGAAGAATGGATCAAAAATGCGATCGCGAATATCTAGTGGAATGCCAGTTCCCGTATCGGCGATCGTGACACATACATAATTTCCGACGCGAGCGCCCAAGTTCGTTTCAGCAAACGATTCATCAACAACACAGTTCTGGACAAACACGGACAGCACTCCACCGTTTGGCATGGCATCTCGCGCATTGACGCAAAGATTCATAAACACCTGATGCATTTGCGTGGGATCAGCCAAAACCAACCCCAGCGGAGCATGAGGAAAAGTGGCTTGGATGCTGATCGAGGCTGGGACGGTTTGCTCAATCACCTGGAGGACTTCGAGCAACACTGATTTAAGGGGTACCCGAACCCGCTTACCATCCATGCCGCGAGCAAAAACAAGAATTTGTTTAATAAGATTGATGCCTCGTTTAGCACTGTTTTCTAATGTTTGCAGCAGGTCTTGCATCCGGTCTTCAAAGATCGTTTCGTTGGCACGTAGAATCTGGGCAATGACTAGAATCGGTGTCAAGATATTGTTCAAATCATGGGCAATTCCACTGGTCAGCGTTCCGAGGCTTTCCAGTCGTTGAGCTTGATGAAATTGAGTTTCTAGCTGTTTCTTTTCCGTAATATCTCGCCCTTCAGACACCAGCATCACTACCTCTCCAGTTTCATCAAAAACTGGTTTCAGCGAAAAATCAACAAAAGCAAGCTTGCCATTTGCCCCCATGTGTTTGGTTTCTAAGCGAATGAACTCACCCCTCGCTGCTTGGGCGATCGCGTGTTTAAGTTGTTCTTGCTGTTCGGGGAAATGCTGCCACCAAGGGGTTTGCCAGAATGGTTGCCCCACAACTTCAGCCAAATCTGCGGCGATCAGATCCAAAGCAGTCCGGTTGGCATCCAACACAGTCCCTTCAGGCGTGAGCACGTTCATGAATTGAAAAGTACTGTCAAAAATTGCCCGGAGCTTTTGTTCACTTTGCTTCAATTCTGCTTCGGCCTGTTGGCGATCGAGTTCCAATTGCCGTTGTTCGCTAATGTCTCGCATAAAGCAGTAGTGCCCCAGCAATTGAGCCTGTTCACCGTAGGTTGCAATCATAAACAGGTGTTTATGCAACATGGAGCCATCCTTGCGAATTCCACGGGCCTGTACTTCCACTTTGCCCGTTGCCACCATTTGTTGATAAGCCCGACTAACTGTTTCCAAATCATCTGGATGCACAGTTTGTTGCCACGCCATGCCAATCATTTCAGTTGAGGTGTAGCCCACCATTGCCGCGTAGGCATCGTTGACAGAAAGGTAACGACCGTTCTTGTCTAAGCGCGAAATCCCTTCGATCGCATTGCTCAAAGCCATGCTCATTTCTCGAAGTTCCAATTCAGATTGTTTGCGGGCACTGATATCTTCTACGGCTCCCACCAATCGAACAACCCGTTGCAAATTTGGGTCCCAAACTGGTTGCACGCGATCGCGAATCCAATGGACATGACCCTGGCGATCGATAATACGGTACTCCAACGAATTGGACTGATTCCGATGAATAACATCATGCACAAATTGTCGGACAACTGGTAAATCGTCTGAGTAAATAAGTTCAAACCATTTATCTTCGTACTCAGTTAATTCTTCCAATGAATACCCAGTCAACTCACTAATTTTTGATGTCATCCAATGGTCTGTAATTTTACCCGTTACCGAAATACGCGAGCGATAAATAAAGTCAGGAGTGAGTTTACCGATAATTTGATACTCATCATTTGATAATGCTAAATCTGATTTATTCTGTAAATCAGAATGCTCTAAACGCTGGGATGCCGCGATCGCTGAATACAAGGGATTGAGTTGATAACCCACCCGATGAATGGTTTTAATAAAATCTTTGGGGGCACCTGCTGCGGTTAACTTATGCCGCAACTCTTTGATATGAACACGAACTGCTTCTTCTCCAGGAAATTCTAATGAGTTCCACGCATGTTCCAAAATCAATCTAGCGCTAAAGAGATTTTGCGGGTTACGCAGAAATAATTCTAAGATGGCATATTCTTTGGGCGTTAAGGTTAGCGATCGGGTGCTATAAGTGACAACACGACGACTGGGGTGAATGGAGAGATTGCCCCAAGTCAAGATCGGTTGGCGGGTCATTTGTCCACGCCGTAATAGGGCTTGAACTCGGGCAACCAGTTCGTGGGCATCAAAAGGTTTGACAACATAATCATCTGCGCCAGCATTAAGAGCGATCGCTTTTTGTTGGCCACTATCTTGCCCCGTCAGTAACAACACTGGACATTGCAACCCCTGCGTCCGGAGTTGCTGGCAAACGCTCACCCCATCTATTCCTGGTAAAATCACATCCAATAAAATTAAGTCATACTCATACGCATTGCTCATTGACAACCCCATTTCGCCATCGGCTGCCAAATCAACTGAATAATTAAACCGACTAAACAGAATTCTTAGAGTCTGAGCGATATCTAAATCATCTTCTACAACCAAAATCTTCATAGCGATTTCAGCCAGCTAGACGTTTATTGTGAATGAAATACTTAACTAATTGCAATAAACTTTTATTAAGTTTATTGATAACAATACAAACAGTTTAATTATGTTGCTAATCTTAAGGCCCTCACGATTTCCTTACAACTACTGTTTAGGCTACTTCAAGCAATGGTATCGATAGTATCGTTTCTCGCCCTCGCAACTTAAGGTCAGTCAGGCTCTAAGGTAAAGACAAACAAGACTTACCCAATTTTGAGGAAAATCTCATTCAAGCAGGGCAAGGATGATCTTATGGTCAGGCCAAAACTACTCTCCTCAGAGATTGCATTTTCCTTGAGAACCATCCCAGGATGAACTGACAATGAGCGTCCCCCAATTTGGCTTCCTTTCTTCTAAGCCTCTCTCTCTTCCAATCATTTTCTGGTGGGGAGAACTTCAATCCCAAATTGCAAAAGTTGTTCCTGGTCGTCTCTACATCTATGACCTGGTTGAACAGCAAACCTGCTTCGCGAGTTGTTCTGTACTGCAACTTTTGGGCTACGACAATGCCACGATCGCTCATCTTGATCTCGAAGGGCTGGCCAATTTAATTCATCCAAGTGATCTTGACCAAATTGCCCGTTATTATCAGCATCTCACAACATTACGATTGGGAGAAATTACAACGATCGAGTACCGAATGCGACGAGTTGACGGTACCTGGTGCTGGTTACGTTCCCAGGAAACACCTTGGACTGAAGCCATATGTCCAATTGGTTTAACCAATGACGCTCCAACTCAAATATTGGGCTTTGTTCAAGACTTAACCAATTCTGCCGCCAACCACTCCACCAGGTTCACCTGGCTAAACTCGTCGATCCAACATTCAGGTGTGACCCTTAAGCAAGTGCTAGAAGCGACTCAACTACCCCTTCCCAATTCCCAACTGAATTCTCTGCCACCTCGTTTATAGGGGTGAAATTGGTGAGTCTACTGGACTAAATGCGCTGCTGCAAATAACAAAGCCTTTTATCGCTTTGGTCAGAATGCCTGGGACAAGGAGGAAGTTGCAAAGTCCACACTGGGTAGGCGTTTTGACTCGCTTTCGCCACGTTTCTCGTGACTACAGCTATACAATGTAGGCAGCAAAATAATTCATGCATCCCGACGTAACTATGCAGACTCTAGAGAAGACACCCGCTGCGTTTTTGCACCTCAAAACTCGACTAGCCGAAATTAATGATATTCAATCTGCGGCGGCTGTATTGCATTGGGATGAGGCGACCTATATGCCCCCCAAAGGCGCACCCGCTCGAGGCCGACAACTGGCGACCTTGCGGCAAATTGCCCATCAAAAGTTTACCGATGGCACGATCGCCCAACTGCTGGAAGACTTGCACAGCTACGAAGCAACTCTCCCTTACGATTCAAACGAAGCTAGTTTGCTGCGAGTGGCACGGCGCAATTACGATCGAGCCGCCAAAATTCCGCCCGACTTCACAGCCCGCTTTTCCCAGTTGCGATCGAAAACTTACCAGGCATGGGCCCAAGCTCGCCCTGAAAATAACTTTGCACTCGTGCAGCCTTACTTGGAACGCATGGTGGAGTGCAGTCGAGAACTGGCAAACTTTTTTCCTGGCTACGAACACATCGCCGATCCATTGATTGAACAATCCGACTACGGCATGACCGCCACCAGTATCCGAGCCGTCTTTGCCGAACTGCGAGACCAACTGGTGCCCCTGGTACAGGCAATCACGGCTCAACCGCCAATTGAGGATGCCTGCTTGCGCCGGTTTTTTCCAGAGGTAGAACAGATCGCGTTCACCCATAGGGTTCTCAACCAGATGGGCTACGACATGCAGCGGGGCCGGCAAGATAAAACGCTCCATCCATTCATGACCAACTTTTCGATCGACGATGTCCGCATCACCACCCGTTTTTATGATATGGATTTGGGTCAGGGCTTATTTAGCACCATTCATGAAATGGGACATGCCTTTTACGAAATGGGAGTGGCTCCGGAGCTAGAAGGCACAATTTTGGCGGGCGGGGTCTCGTCTGGGGTGCATGAAAGTCAGTCTCGGTTGTGGGAAAACATGGTGGGACGATCGCGCCCCTTCTGGACGTATTTCTACCCGCAGTTACAAGCGGCATTTCCCAATCAACTGAGTCAGGTCTCCCTTGACACCTTCTACCGCGCCATCAACAAAGTCGCAAAGTCTTTGATTCGCACCGATGCCGATGAAGTAACCTACAACCTGCATGTGATGATCCGGTTTGACCTGGAATTGGATCTGCTGGATGGGAAGTTGGCTGTGCGCGATTTGCCAGAAGCCTGGAATGAACGGTATCGCAGCGATTTGGGTGTGGTTCCGCCGAGCGATCGTGAAGGCGTGTTGCAAGATGTGCATTGGTACACCGGCCAGGTGGGCGGCATGTTTCAGGGCTATACCCTCGGCAACTTGATGAGCGCTCAATTTTTTGAAGCTGCACTGGCTGATTTACCCCAAATTCCGACCCAAATTGCGCAAGGAGAGTTTCAACCGCTGCATACCTGGCTGCGAGAAAAGATTTATTACCATGGGTGTAAGTACACCGCCGCGGAAACCGTGGAACGGGTAACTGGGCGATCGCTTCAAACTCAGCCTTTGATGAATTATCTTCGGCATAAGTATAGTGAGTTGTACGCTCTCTAAGGATTTATGGACCTCATTTGCGCACATGTGTTCATTTCTGGGCGAGTACAGGGAGTTGGCTACCGCTTCTCTACGCAAGACATGGCTACGCTGTACAGTCTTGCGGGTTGGGTGAAGAACCTGCCGGATGGTCGCGTAGAGGCAGTGCTGGAAGGCGATCGGGAATCTGTCGAAGCAATGATTCAGTGGTGCCACAAAGGGCCGCCTCACGCGCAAGTGGAGACAGTCACCGTGCATTACGAACCACCGCAAGGTTTAAAGTCCTTCGAGATTCAGCGCAGTCGGTAATTTTAACCTCTCGCCCCTTTCAGATGTGGTCCAGATCTGTAGAACCCTTCAATGTGTAGAACCCTGACATATCAGTTTTTTATAGATTGACCATTCACTTGCCTAACCATAACTCCGACCACGCCACTGTTTCGGCGATTGTAAAGAAGACAGAAAAATGCGCAGAACTGCCAGCGGGTCGGCGAATGGAGAAAGCCAAAACAGCCAGCGAGCTTTGGCCTGGGAAAAGTCGTAGGAAGGAGCGATCGCCAGATTCAAGCCAAACCGCATCAGCACCAGGAAGGCATTTAATCCAAACAGGAATTGCAGAGTGGGATAGCTCCAGCCAATCAGGCGTAACCCACCAGCCAGAAGCAGCAGTATGAGTGGTAAGCCTTGAACGAGCAACAGCAACCACCAATCACCCCAAATCTGGGCACGCGATGCGGCATCTTTAAGATCCAGCGATCGCCCCCATTCGCGCCAGGTTTCGGCAGCCCCTTCATACATGCGCACCTTCAAAACCTTTGCGCCGTCTAAAAACACAACTTTTGCCCCTTGCGCCGCGATCGTCCGGGCCAGGGTCACATCATCACAAAACGAACGGCGGGCACTGGTGTAGCCACCCACCTGCTGTAGCACCGAGCGGCGACAAAAGAAGCACTGGCCATTGGCCATAACGCGATCGGCCCCATTACGAACTTCGCCTGCGGCTCCAAACCGATACACCAATGTCATGAGCAAGGCAGGTTGCAGCCACAGTTCACCAGCATGTTTCAAAACAAAGCGAGGCGACAGCGAAATCACATCGTAGCCTTCGGTCAACGCCGTATTCAGTAAACTAGCGATCAGTCCAGGTTGGGGTTGGGTATCAGCATCAATGCCCAAAATCCACTCGCTCCGATCGCAACTAGCCAGAAATCCGTTGTGGAGTGCCCAGGGACGACCCACCCAATCAGCAGGGAGCGGCTCATCATTAATTAGTCGAAAGCGAGGGTCAACCTGCTGAACGGCTTTCACAATGTCAGGCGTACCATCCGTGGAGTAGCTATCCACGATGATCGCCTCTCGCATCTCGTAACTTTGTCGCCGCAATCCCTCTAAACAGGGTGAAATCCGTTCTGCTTCGTTCAACGTCGGAACTACCACACTCACTTGACCCAAACAATCTGGCTGCGGCGATCTAGGTTCCAGCGGGGGGTGGCGCAGCGGCGCGGCCAACAATCGAGATAAGAGAATAGCCACTGCCGGAAGCTGCGCCATCAGCAGAACGAAGAAACCAGCGCTAATGACAGCTTCCATCAACGAGCTATCCACCAGGGCGACATCATTAATCAAGCGAGTTGCCCCTCCAGGAAACAAACGGAATCATTTTGGTCAAAGAGGTTGCCGCTGAGTTAAAGTAGGCTGTCACACGCCAGCATCCACAAGCAGCGCTCCTGAAAGAACTGCGATCGTCTAAGCTGCCGATCGTTTTGAAACAACCTGCACTGGAACTGTCTGAGTATCCGATTTCACCTCATCCACAGCACCAGCCCCCACAGGGGTTTGCCCAACCACTGTCAATCGTTGCGATGACTTTGCCGAACCACTGCTCCACCACAGCCATACAGCCGGAACCACACCCAACCCAAACCCGATCGCGGTTGGAATCCAAAAGCGAGTATCCAGTTGAGCGATCGTAATTACCGCACCAAAGGCAAAGTTGATGAGATAAATCAACAGTGGCACCCAGAGACGATCGCGCGTCGGTGGAAATTCCGGCTGTCGCCAAAATAGCGTTGCCACCGCCATGAACAACGCCCCCGTCCCCACCCAGCCAGTCAGGTTACGGTAAGGCATCCCAAAAAACTCACCCACATCCTGAAACTGCCAGAATGGGTAAGCCGCCTGACTCATTGCCGGGTCTAAGACAAAGTCCCAGGAAGTTAACAGGATAGCACCCAGGGCGATTGCCCCAACCTTTGACAACCAACTATTCCACCCTCGTGCTTCTAGCCCAGAGCGCGCCAATACATAGGTCGAAAAGCCCAGATAGAACCAGGAAAGGGGGATCGTGAAAGGAACCAATCCGGCAATTTTGTAACCCAACCCATTGAGGTAGCCATAATGCCCAAATGGAAAGCCTGTGCTGGTTCCCACCAGTTCACTACTTAAAGAAAGGATAACGGCTGGAATCATGAACCCCAACCAATTGCGCCAACCGACCGATCGATAGGCAAAAATGGCAACCGTAATTGCTCCTAACACGATGTAAACAACACCCCCTCCTGCCATTGACCAGCCAAACAACTGCTGACCAAAGGGAGGTAGTGCGGCCACAACAGTCGGATTTGGCAGCACAAGTAGCAAGCCAGCCAATCCGAAAAAGAGGGATAAACAGTGCCCAATTAGACACGCGCGTTCAACAACGACCAGTTGCTTCATACAGATCCTCACAATGGGGGCATCTCGAAGTGCCTGGTAACAGTTTACAAATGTTTAAGAAAAATGCATGCACAATTCATAAAGCAATTTGAGAAATTTTTTTGGTTTGCACAAAGAAGTAGCGATCGCAACTCACTGCTGCAGAAATGTGGCCCAGAGCGTAAACATCATCAGTGTAATGCGTCACAGAACTCCTAATCCGGCTAGCATGCCTTCAAAGAGTTTCATGCCATCTGTTCCTCCCAAGGCTGGATCAGCAGCACGTTCCGGGTGCGGCATCAGGCCCAAAACATTTCCTTGACGATTGCAAACTCCGGCAATGTGATTCAGTGAGCCGTTGGGGTTGCTCTCGTCACTCAGGCTGCCATCAACCGCACAATAGCGGAATAAGACCTGCTGATTTGCTTCCAGAGCGGCAAGAGTTTCAGGATCGGCGTAGTAACTGCCTTCACCATGCGCGATCGGCATTGTAACCACGGACTTAGGCGCGTAATTTTGGGTCCAAAGCGAGTTAGTGCGTTCCACCCGCAGCGGCACGCGATCGCAGATGAAATGTAAATCTCGATTGCGGACCAATGCCCCTGGCAACAATCCCGCTTCCGTCAACACCTGAAAGCCATTACAAATACCCAACACGTACTTACCCTGCTGAGCATGTTCCACCACTGAGCGCATAGCAGGCGCAAAGCGGGCAATCGCCCCGCAGCGCAAGTAGTCTCCATAACTGAATCCACCCGGCACTACAACTACGTCAAGATCGGACAGGTCACTATCCTCATGCCAGATCATCCGGGTTGGCTGGTGCAACAAGTCACGCGTGACATAGGCCACATCACGATCGCAATTCGACCCCGGAAACACAATCACCCCAAATTTAGTATCAGCCACAACCCCTTCCTTGCATGCAAATTTCTATGGCTCGCTACCGACAGGTTTAGAATCTAACCTGGAATATTTCATGAAACGTGTCTACATTCTAAAATTCTTTTGTTTTGTATCTTTGATCACTCTTTAGAATAGAGTTTTGTTTATGAAAGGGGCATGACTCATGCTACAACCGTCTGTTCAATCCATGGCTGAAATGGAAACGCGATCGCTAGAAGAAAAGTATGGGGAACGGCTGATCGCCGAAGGAGAGTTAATCACCTTCCCCAATCCACGGCCAGGTCGCAAATACGACATTCACATCACCTTGCCAGAATTTACCTGCAAGTGTCCGTTTTCTGGGTATCCCGACTTTGCCACAATCTATGTGAGCTATGTGCCAGATGAACGAGTCGTTGAACTGAAAGCGATTAAGCTCTACATCAACAGTTACCGCGATCGCTACATTTCTCACGAAGAATCCGTTAACCAGATTCTGGATGATTTGGTCGCCGCCTGTGAGCCGCTGGAGATTAAGGTTAAGGGCGATTTTACCCCCCGTGGAAATGTCCATACGGTGATTGAAGTAGAGCATCGTAAAGCGCTGCCAAGTTAGGGCTAACGGAGAGCCTAAACCCTTTATATTGGTGACCCCCTCCTGCCCTCTACCCTTGGCCTGCTGCCCTCTGCCTTCTTTTGCTACATCAAGCGCACGAGAAATGCCACACATTCAACGTGGGGAGTTTGGGGAAAGAAGTCGGCGGGTTGGACACGCGTGAGACGGTACGCGCTGCTTAGATGTTTCAGGTCGCGGGCCAGAGTAGCCGGGTTACAACTCATGTAGACGATGCGATCGGGCTGCAGGTGCAGCAGGGTATCCAAAACAGAACGATCGCATCCTTTGCGGGGTGGGTCAAGGATGACGACATCGGGTTGGGCCGTCAGTTGGGGGAGCAAGGCTTCGACGGTGCCAGTCTGGAAGGTGACGTTATCTAGATGATTTAGAGCGGCATTGAGGGTGGCTTGCTCAATCGCCTGGGGTTGCATTTCTATTCCGATCGCTGTTTTAGCCCATTGAGCCAGGGGTAAAGTTAAGGTGCCAACCCCACAATAAGCATCCAACAGCGTTTCTGTGCCTTGCAAGTGCAATTCATCCAGCATGACCTGAACCAGGGCTTCAGCCGCTTCGGTATTCACCTGGAAGAAGGTATCTGGACGGATCTGGAAGGTGAGTCCGGCGAAGAGTTCGTGCAGGTGCGATCGACCAGCAATAGTGCGGGTTTCACTGCCAAAAATAGCGTTGGTGCGATCGGGATTGAGATTAACCGCCACTCCCACCAATTCTGAGTAACGATTCAGCCATTCCTGCGCCTGGGCTTCAATCCCCACCAGTCCTGGTTCTTTGGTCACCAACGTCAGCAACATTTCGCCTGTATGGCGGCCAATCCGCAGACTTAGATGGCGCAGCTTGCCTCGATGCACAGTTTCATCGTACAGACTCCACCCCCGCTGCTGAATATCTTGCTTGACCTCTGCTAAGAGCGGATTCAAGCGATCGTCCTGAATCGGGCATTGATTCAAATTAATCAATTGATGGCTGCCCTTCTGGTAATATCCGGCCATCACAGAATTGTTTATAACAGGGAGGTTGTCGGCTGGCAGCTTTGGCTTAGGGCGGCTCGATCGGGGCAATTGCGTTTGATTTCCACTACTTTTGGCTCGCCGCAGGGGGTAAGTCGCCTTGTTGCGATAACTTAAATCAGCCATATGCAGCACTGGATCAACGTTGGGATGCTCCAAGCCGCCGATGCGTTCTAGCGCTTGAACCACCAGATTGCGCTTAACTTCTCGCTGATACGCATAGGAAACGTGTTGCCACTGGCACCCACCACACTTATCCGCCACGATGCAATGAGGTCGGATGCGATGAGGCGATGGCTCTAACAATTCTTGAAGTTTGGCGTGGGCATACTGCGGTTTGACGTGAACTAGGCGCACCCGGACGCGATCGCCTGTAACTGTATCAGGCACAAAGATAACTCGTTGCTCCCAGCGTCCAACCCCATCACCACTATCACTCAGGTCGGTAATGAGGAGGTCAACCAGTTCACCCTGCCGCCAGAGGGGTGGGTCGGATCGTCCTGTTTTTGAATCAACCAATTGTTTTACCTATGAAATGTTCTTGTGTGATTGGGGAGTGGCCTCATGCTCAGAATCATGAACTAAATAACCTGTGGGGTAGTCGTCTCGACTGCCCAGACGGGCCAAATGCCCATTCCACAAAAATTGCAAGTTATCTAACCCTCATTCCTTACGAATGGATAGACCCATCAGGAAGAGTTGCCCATTTAAAATCCGCGCCTTCCAGGTTGGCACTGGTCAAGATCGCTCGGAAGAGGGTGGCCGAGTTAAAGTTCGCGCCATGCAGGTTCGCCCCGTGGAGACTGGCTTCTAACAAGTTGGCTTGAATCAAGCCAGCCCAACTGAGATTTGCCAGTTCCAGATTCGCCTGACGCAGATTGGCCTTATCCAGGTTAGCAACTTGCAAGTTGGCCCGACAAAGGTTGGCCTGTTTCAAAGTAGCCCCGCTTAAATTGGCCACATGTAAGTTGGCCCCGCTCAAGTTAGCATGGCTGAGGTCTGCTTTACGCAGATTGGCTTCTTCTAAGTTGGCTCCAGACAAATCGGCTTCACTCAGATGGGCATGGCTCAAGTCTGCATGGCTGAGGTCGATCGCCAACTGTCGATTCTCGAACCGCCACTGGTTCCAGCGATCGGTGCCCTGTAACAATAACGCCAATTGAGCTTCATTCGCCAACTTGTCACCTCATTCATCGGTAAATCCTATTCCTATTCTCCCAATCTGGCCAAAATTTGGTGTGAAGTTTAGTAAGGACTATGGATTAAATCAAGTGGCATAGCCGTCTCGGCTGTGAGTGACAGGTAGGATGCCCATTCCACAGAATTTGCTACTTCATCTAATTCTCATTCCTAAGCAGAAATTCTCAGTGCCCTTTAATCAAAATCAGGCAAAATTTACCACTAACTGCCTATGTTTTAATTCTCCACATCCCTTTCAGGCTAATGCTATGACAACTGCTCTCATGAATGCCGAAACAGTCGCTCGGACGATTAACTTGATCATTGCTCCGACCGTGCTGCTATCGGTGTGTACGCTGATTCAAAACGGAATTTTAGGTCGCTACACTTCGGTTGGCGATCGCATGCGGAAAATTGACCAGGAGCGATTACAACTACTACACGACAAGTCTCTACCGCATTGGGATGAGCGGATGGCATTACTGGATAAGCAAGTGCCTGTATTCATTCGACGACATACCTTGCTCCAAAGCTCTGCCCTGACCATTTACTTGGCGATGCTAATTCTGATGACCTGTATGTTTGCGATCGCCATCAGTGTGATTTGGACTTCAAACGGCTGGGCGATCGCGGCCTTGTTTTTGTTCCTCACCGGAGGAGCAGTTTTGCTGATTGGTGTGTCCCTAATTGCAATGGAAGTTCGCATTTCTCACCTGGCGATTTGCTATGAGTTACGTCGCCTGTCCACCTGGGGCAAGTTTTAGAGGATTACCTGGCTGTCTTTAAAGCGCCTGCCAGGAGTTTCTTTACAAAACTTTTCGTTTTCTCATACAGTTAGCGCGGTACGCTCTTGGTTGAATGGCGAATCTTGCTGATTCCCAGTAAGGTGCCTTTATTTACCACCCCAAGAATCGTTAAACTATCAACTGATACTCTGAGAAATAATCTGATAACCATGAGCGTAGTTAGCCAAGTCATTCTTCAAGCCGACGACGAGCTTCGCTACCCCACCTACGGCGAGCTTCAAACCATTCAAGACTTCTTTAAAACAGGTGAACAGCGGACTCGAATTGCTGAGACTCTGTCCACAAACGAAAAAAAAATTGTGCAGGAAGCCAGTAAGCAACTTTGGAGGAAGCGACCTGACTTTATCGCTCCCGGTGGTAATGCTTACGGCGATAAACAACGGGCGCTTTGTCTCCGCGACTATGGCTGGTATCTGCGGTTAGTGACCTACGGGATTTTGGCTGGCGACAAAGAGCCGATCGAATCCATTGGGATTGTTGGCGCACGAGAAATGTATAACGCCTTGGGCGTACCCGTTCCGGGGATGGCAGAAGCCATTCGCTGTCTCAAAGATGCCTCGTTGGGCTTGCTCAGTGCCGAGGACGCGGCAGAAGCGGCTCCCTACTTTGACTTCATCATTCAGGCCATGTCCTGAGTTAGACAATATTTCAGGGCAACCGTTCTGCTTCAATCGAGAAACCATTTCCGGTAAAACTTTCCCACAATTGGCGATGCTGCTTGGCTCCGGCTAACATGATCGCAGGTTGTGGGAAAGGCGCTTTTAAAGGCAGAAGGTAGAAGGCTGGAGGCAGGGGGAGGAGTTGGCTGGAAATCCTCGAATTGGGCAAGAAATGACAGCATATGGATGTGTAGGCAGAAGCAGACAATTAGCGTGCTGATTCAAAGTTATTTCTTCTTCGTAAAGATTTTGTATGATTCCCCAAACTTTCTATCCAACGGTTGCCCAACTGAACCATACGCGACAGACGATCGCGGCCTCAATTGATCGCATCCGCCAAAACCCTGACCAGCGAGCTGGAGCCTATCCCTACCATCTATTGCATGCACCGGATCAACCCATCTACGGCACAGTGATGATGTTTCACGGATTTAGTGCCCGCCCGCACCAACTTTGGCGCTTGGCAGAGTATCTGTTCCGCCATGGATTTAACGTATATCAATGCACGATCGCCGGTCATGCCTTGCTCAATCCGGCTAAGAATTGGGCGCAGGTAGATTTGAAACCCGAAATTGCCGAACCCCTCAAGGCCAAAATCCAGGCTGATCCAGTATTGAGCCAATATTTAGCCAACATCATGACCAACCCGGAAGGCTTTACGCGCCCGAATCATCTGCAACGGGTGGCATTGATCGCCCGTTTGGTCGCGATCGAACCGCGGTTGCTGGATATTATGCGTTCCGTCGAACAAGCCAATGACCCTGACTTCGATCGTTATTTTGTGTCTTCCCACATGGACTACCTCACCGCAGCAGCAGCGCAATTGGCAGAATTGGAAGCCATGCCAGGGCCGATTTTCACGGTTGGCCTATCCGTCGGTGGGGCGGTGGCTCTAGCCCTGGCGGCTACCCATCCCGATCGAGTCAAACAAGTGGTGGCCTACGCGCCATTGTTGCGAGTTTATGGTGAAGATCGTCGCCGTTATATTAATCTGGCCGGCCCATTGGACATTAGCGAATCGGGCTGGGACCCGAATCTGCGGTTCCCGGTGGGGTGCTTGACCGCAGTCGATCGCTTTGGCGGCAGTTATGTGTTGAATCCAAAATCATTGCGATCGCTCCAGGACACTCCGGTATTTCTGACCCTCACCGAAAATGAAGATGCTGCTGATATTGAAACCAACACCACCTTTTTCGAAAAGATTGGTGGCAGCGCAAATGGCAATTACCTGCATCTTTATCCAGCGAAAGATCTGGTACCGCATCCGATGGTGGACCCCACCGAAATCAGTCAGGGGATGAGTAATCGCTTCTGGCAAAGCCTCTATCAAGAAACCTACCGCTTTCTCACCACTGGCAACGTAGATCTCACCAACCTGAGCGACCTGGAGCAAACCGCAGACTTACCAGCCGTTCCAGCAGCTTGAAGATGATCACACTTAGGCAACCCAACCTTGCTAAGGCTGAGTTGGGTTTCGTATTTTTATCTGACTGCACAACAGCCAGAGTTTTGAACGTTTGTCAGTCAGTTAGCTTTTGAGGCTTATTTATTTCAAATTGGGGTTTATTTATCTGACTCATTGACTGAATCCAGCTATTGGTTGTACTCTGAATAATTTGCTGTTTGACTTGAGAAGCAGCTTCTGAATCTAATTGATCAGTCGCTGAAAGCAGGATTTCCAGTTGACGAATATTATAAAGTTCTCGATGGTAGCGATCCATTCTTTCATTCGCTGCCTTGCCGCGATCGAAGGCTAGTACTGTTATTCCTTGCAACAAAACTCCAATAACTGTTGCAATTCCACCTTGTTGAACTGAAGTAATTCCAATTCTAGAGTCATTGGTTTGAGCGTTAGTTATATTAGCCTCTTTATTACTATTATTTGCGGCCTGCGTACCACTATTGTTATTACCTACCAGATTAAAGATTCCATAAAATATAAGTAGAAGACCAGCAAGAGAACTCAAAATTGAAATCAAGAAGTAAATTCCTGCTTGTTTTCGAGCATCTTTATAATTGTCATTAATATTGGAAGTTAGTTCAAATGCACTTCTAGCAACTTTTTGTTTTAATTCCTCAGATTGTTTTGCATTCATGTATGCTAAAGCGATTTGATTTGCATAAACCTGATAAATTGCTTTATCTTCTTCTGAAAGTTCTTTATTCAAGGGTTTTGCAAATAGTATCCACATCACTCCAATCTTCTGATCTCGAGAAGAAAAGGGTAGACATAATCCAGAAGAAACTGGAAACTCAATAGGAAGCTTTTGATCAGATCTAAACACACTTCTTTGACGAACTAAAGATTTTAGATCTGCACAGCACTCAGATTGTTGTGTGCTAAGTACTCGCAAAGAGATCTCTGCCAAAATGTACAGGATAGATTGATATTTATTATTAATATCTGGAACCGCTTTATTAAACAAAAGCTCCGGTTTCCATTTCTTTTGTTCGCTTTCGATCACGATGACCTCGTGTGCTTCTACTGCCTCACGAGTCAAAAGGACTGCATTGTACAACATGTTTTGTAGAGGCGACTCAATAATTTTTTCTAGCGATCGTTGCAATCCAATTAATATTGTTTTCTTGCTACTTACTGAATCAACCAAACTTTTCTTCTGAAATGCGATCGCGACCTGTCTAGCAAAATGTTCAATGACTTCTTTATGTACTTCTGTAAAAGCGTAAGGCTTCTCATGTTCCAAATTAATTACACCTATTACTTGATCGTCTGCTCCATCTTTAATAATGATGGGTACTGCCATTTCGGAGCAGGTTCCTTCACGAAACTGCACATATTCTTGCCAATATTCTGAGTCATTTCTTTGCTCTTCCCGTAAATCGGGAATCAGAACTGTTTTACCTATTCTTGCTGCTATTTTTGTAACTCCGATTTTCTCTCTTGTTTCAGAATTTCCGTTTTCCTTGATGAAGTTTTCTCTGTTTTGGTGAAATGAATTTAACTCTGCCAGGATATATTCAGGCCAAGCTGCTTTAAACTCAAAGTTCCCATCGTTATTGAGAAGCGCTAAATAGCTGAAGCTAGCTCCAACAAGAGAGTATGCGTACCTGGCAATATCCTTGAGAAGAAGAGCCGGATCATTTCGACTCGCGATCGCCTCGATTGCTTTGGCCAAATCAGTATTAGCTTTAGTCCAGGTTAAGCGTTCGGACAGAAATTCTTGATGATATATAGTGCTTGCTGCTTGACTAGCAAATAATTCAAGAGCAAACTTTTCAACTTCAGAAAAAGGAATATCTGAGTATTTGTTGAGATATAAGGAACCTATAAGGAGCTGCTTATCTTTTGTCTCATTTTTTACCATTAATGGAACAACAATCTGATAGTTAATTCCCTGGTTACGAAGCTCTTCCGATATGCAGTGGAAATTGCCAAACTTTTTAGCAAACTCTTTAGTTTGCTTTTCGCGAATAACGACATCTGTTGTTCCTTTACCATCTAACCGAGGAAGTTGTGGCTCAATTCCTTCGGGAAATGTATAGTACTCTCCCGTTAAACGATATTCCTCCTCACCACTTGATAATGTCGAGGAGTATTTCAATCGATGAATTACAGCGGCTCTAGCACTGGTGACCTTCAGAGCATGTTCGCATATTTTTTTAAGTAAGTTTGTCTTGTCTGTATTCAAGATAAACTCGTTCATTTTACTGCTAATGTCATTAGAGTACTCTAAAGTCATTGTTCGTTCAATTACAGTAGCCGTACTTTGGGCGATCGATTCAACTAAGTCTCGATCATAAACAGTAAAATGATCTTTTCTAGACTTATAGCAATTAATCACGCCAATGATTCGTCCAGGTTGGTCGAGTTCATTTTCTTCGATGTAAGGAATAACTGGAACGGCTAACATTGAAAGATTTGTACCCGAAAGATGAAAGGTTGGTTCAAATTCTCGACTCTCAAGAGCATGGGGCACAATTCGACTTTTTCCATTAACTAGTACGGAACCAACAATTCCAACTCCTCGCTTGAAGGAGCGTTTAACTTCTCGCGACTGCTCTTCGAGTGTGTCTGGATCATTCGCTGCAACCCACTCCTCCAAAAAGATTTCATTCACATCCCTAAGTGATGAAACTTTGAAATAAGTGCAATTATCACAATCAAGCTCATCTCTTAATTTCACAAGTATTTGACGCATCAAAGCTTCACTTTTCAGATCATCACCAATTTCATGGGTGATTTCTCGTACGATTCTGGCATTTCGCTCCTGAAGAAAATCTACGATCGTGTCTGCTAGAATTTCACTAAAATCTTCAAGAAATCTGTTGAGTTTTTCGTTATACCGAGCATAAAATCCTGGTGATTTGTGATCGAGAGTAATTATGGCGATGCTTTGCCCCTGACGTTTTGCAGCCAAACCAACCCAGGACTTAATATCAATAGTAGCGTCTGTATCCTCCCAACCTAATTCAGGAAGCACGTCTGGTTTATTTAGCCTTAAGTCTTCAAGATCGTTGATGATGAATATTCCCTTTTCATCGACATGTGCAATCAACTTATCTTCATGAATAGACTTTAAGAGCTGTCTATCTGGATTTGGGAAAGGTGGATCGTATTCCAACAAAAATCTTTGACTTGTCCTCTGGTCAATTAATGAGATAGTTGCTCTGTTATATCCAACAAGAGGATGAGTTTGTAGCTCCACAAGTGCAATATGAACCATGGCACTCAAGGTTTTTGCTTGAAATAGGTTCTCTTGAAATTTCGACAGCGATCGATAGTGTTTGATTTCTAAGTCAATCGATTCAATATATGCTTCAAGCACATCATGGTTGAAAGGACAAGCAAATGCATATACGCCTCTGAGCATTGCATCACGAGCATACTCTTGAACATCTGTTTCAAATCCAAATATGACAATAAATCCGATGTAATCGAAGTCTTCAACTTCATCTCTGAAGTCTGCCACCTCATTCCAGATTTCAGAGTTCTCAAAATCAAGCCATAATAGGAAAACATCAATATCAGCAAGTTTTTCCTTTGCAACTTCTAAGGTTCCCACTTCTTCTAGTTCAATTCTAGTGATCGAGTGAAGGTACTTTAACGTAATTTCACAAGCTTCCTGAAATTCATCGCCTTCATGAGATAAATTGAGGAACATAACCTTAATTTTTTCCATAGTTTTTATGGTGCAGATTAATAATCTGTCACCAGTATGGCGAGAATGGGAGAAAAATGCCAGGGAAAACTAGAAAAACACTATTGTATTAACCTAACTCTGAGCAGTACATCTACGAACTGAATGGTGATGAAGGCGAAAAGTGGCTATATGTTAATTTATTTGTTCTAGGTATTGGTTCAGGTCTTCAATTAGTCGGCTCAATTCTGCTTCGGTGCTGAGGTGAATGCGATCGTCTCTCAACGTAATCAACACTTTGGCGGCAAATGGGCTAGCCCAGATATTCGGATTACAAAAAATTTCTAAAAACACATCGCCAGTGTACTGATACTCCATTGGCGATTGAGGTGTCGTTTTGACTGGGGTGCCTGTCTTATTTGCATTTGCTTTCAAGCTATTGACCAGCGTTGTGAGGGTTGCTTGCAGGTCTTTGGCAGCAGTGGGTGCAAACTGGAATGATACAGAGCCTTCTCCCAAATTAAGCGTTAAGCGCGGCGTGGACATGCAACAATCTCACATCAAAAGGAACAGCAATTCCCACCTATGCTACAAGACAAGTGAGAACGGGCGATCGCTCCTGTCACGTTCCTTGACATTCCGCGTTTGGCAGCAGCCATCTCGCCTAGAGTAATGACATCTGGAGGGGAGGGGGTTGAAATGGCACAGGTTAAATTGATTGATAATCGTCGTACAGTTCGGCGGGTGTTGCTTATTACCCTGCTCCTCAACCTTTTTGTCATGGGGTTGAAGGTGATCATAGGCACCGTTACAGGTTCTCTGAGTCTACTGGCCGATGCTCTACACAGTTTGACGGACAGTGCTAACAATGTGTTGGGATTGTTAACCAGTCGATTGTCATCGCCAATTCCTGATCGGGATCATCCTTACGGTCATCAGAAATATGAGGCGATCGGCGCTCTAGGAATTGCCGCATTTTTAGGAATTGCCTTTTTCGAAATTGTGACAACGGCGATCGCGCGCATTTTCGCCGCTGAAGCCTCAACTGTAACCATCTCTGCCACAGACCTGTGGATTTTGTTGATTGTGTTGGGCATCAATATGTTTGTGGCGTACTACGAGCGGCGAGAGGGACACCGGGTCAACAGCCCCATTTTGCTTGCGGATGCGCAACACACCATGAGCGATGTTTGGGTGACGATCAGTGTGCTGGTGGGACTGGTTGGCATCTGGATTTGGGACATCCAATGGTTAGATATGCTACTGGCGATTCCGGTCGCCATGCTGGTGTTTTGGAGTGGGTGGTCAGTGATTCGAGCGAATCTGCCGTGGTTGGTGGATGAGATGGCGATCGCACCGGAAGCCATTCATGCGTTGGTGATGCAGGTGCCAGGGGTAGTGAATTGTCATAGTATTGCCTCGCGCGGGATGGTTGGGCGTCAATTATTTATGGAAATGCATCTGATTGTGGATGCGGATGATGTTGAAAACGCCCATCGTATTACTGAAGCTGTTGAAGCAATTCTAGAGCGGCAGTATGGCCCAGCCCGCATTACAATTCACGTTGAACCACCCAACTATAGTTCTAATCAAATCAGCTATGACTCCAACTCACCAGGATACTAACCATGCGCTTTGTGATTGACCCGCCGATCGCCACCAAAATTCAAAAGATGCAACAGCGAGTATGCTGGCAGCATTCGGCCCTATTGCAGCGAGCGATCGACCAGACCAGTCTGGTCTTGGATGATGATCAGCCTGACACAAATGAATTTTCCTTCATGGTGATTGGCGATAGCGGTTCTGGTTACCATCGAGGCCACAACCCCCAACGTCGGGTGGCGGAACAGATGCTGCCCCACCGGGATGAGTGTCGGTTTGTCCTCCACACTGGCGATGTTATTTATTTAGTTGGGTCGCGTGAGTATTATCCTAAAAACTTTATTGAGCCTTATCGTGAATTTTTGGTAGACGGGGAAACCAAAAGAATTGCTTACGATCTCATGGTGTTTAACCTGCCCTTTTTCCTGGTTCCGGGCAATCACGACTATTATGATTTGCCTTTAACTTACGGCTTAGCGCTGCAAGCCACTCTGCCTTTTCGGTATTTGTTTCGCAATCAACTCGATTTTGACGTGCGCCTGTACGGGTCCGATCAAGGGAATGCTTACGCCAAAGCTTTTCTAGATTATCTCAAATGCCTCAATCCAATCCAGTTGGAACAGCACTTAGACCGCCACTACACCGCTCAAGGCATGGCAGGCAACTGTTTACGCTATCAGCCAGGGCACTTCACCCGATTGCCAAATCGGTATTACAGTTTTCGGGTTGGAAACATTGACTTTTTTGCGCTTGATTCCAATACATTTAATGCTCCTCTACCTTTGCCAGAAACCGCAGCAGGTAATGATTTTCGAGCAGAGTTGAAACAGCAAAAAGCAGCGATCGAAAAACAACGGCGTGATATTTTCATTGAAACAACTCAACTCAACGCTAAAAATCCGCAGCAAGCAGAACGATTAGATGACTTACATGCCAAAGAGCAACAGTTGGCGGAGATTTCGCGCGATATTGACAAGCAGTTAAAATCCAATGCTGCGACAGTCACTGATGACGAACAACTAGATTGGCTCCAGCACCGATTAATCGAATCCTGGCAGACTGAATCAGTCCGAGGCCGAGTCCTATTTTTTCATCATCCTCCCTATGTCACTGAAGCAACAAAATGGCAGCAGGCACAGACAATGGCCATTCGTTGGCGACTGCGGCAAGTCCTGGATGGGGTGGCGCAGGCGATCGGTGATTTACCCCAGGGTCGCCCGATCGTGGATCTGGTGTTGAACGGCCATGCCCATTGTTTGGAATATTTGCGAACTGCGAATACAGGCCACGCCGATGCTTATACGAACTGGATTGTGTGTGGTGGCAGCGGTTTCAGTTTGCGGCGGCAACGGCAGGAGGGCAACGATGTCACCGAAATCCACGATGAGGAAGAACGCCTAGTCGCCCAATCTCAGTTGTTTGTGGGGCGATCCGGGCAAGGTTCCCAAAAACGCCGCCCTTACTCCTTTATCCGCATTGATGTGAAAGCTGGCCGCCCGCCCAAATTTGTGGTGCGTCCTTATGTTGCCGAGTGGTTTCAACGACGTTGGCACGAGTACGCACTCGACCCATTCACAATTTAGGCTGAAATTCGACATGAAGACGTTAACAGCCTCGACTTTACCTGACTAAAACAGTACGTCAGGCGTTGTTGCTGTTGTTCTCAGCGGGTGAACCAGTTGGAGCTGGAACAAATACCTCCAGAGCTTTAGGGCAAAGTTCGAATAAGGCCGGAGTTGTGGTTGTCATTTCGCCGTCGGTGTTCAGGCGTTTAGGGTAACTTGTTTTCACAGTGATGCGTTTCCCCTCCCAGCGACAAATCCCAATTCGTTCACTAAATCGGCCCGATCGCAAAGCTGGCAGCAGAAAGAAAATGTGCCACCAGTGGGGAATTTCCAGACTATACAAATCCAGCCGTTCATCGTCGATCGCGGCATCCTCAGCCACGGTCAGCCCACCACCGTAGTAACGGCCATTGCCAACTGCGATTTGTAGCGATTGCCGTTGCATTTCGGCCCCATCATCTACCTGGATTACTGCTGTGAAGCGGCGGGCTGTGGTAATCGTCTTCATGGCTGCGATCGCATAGGCCAAAACGCCCCAGCGCTTCTTCAAACGACCCGACAATTCCTGGGTAATTTTGATGCTCAATCCACAACTGGCCACGTTGAAGAAATACTTGCCGTTGACTCGCCCCAGGTCGATCGCCTGCCGATGTCCCTCAGCAATTACAGCACAAGCATCGGGAAGATTTCGCGGCAGATTCAACGTCCGCCCCAGGTCATTCGCCGTGCCCAATGGCAAAATTCCCAGCGGTAGCCCTGTTTCCACTAGAGCATCGACTGCCACATTGAGGGTGCCGTCCCCGCCGCCGATCACCACAGCAGACACTTGCTTTTGATAACGTCGAATACAACGGGCAAAGTCTTCTGGTTCTTTAATCTGCCCAATGATGTATTGAATTCCCAAATCATTAAACCCAGCTACGGCTTCTCCAAATCGCATCAGTCCTTGTTTGGAATTGAGATTGACCAATAGTAGGATTGGTTTAGGCATTACTTGGTTCATACCGTATTTATTTTAGACTGTTTCTGTTTAGACTGTAGCAAGTTCGGGTAAAGCTCCTTGCATCTTACCGAGCCAGTTAATTAAGTTCTCCAATTGTTGGTCTGCATTCAGTACAGCTAATCCCCGTACTGTGACTTTACCAGGAGTGAAGACAAAGCGCGAATGGAGGTGTTCGGGCAGATTAGCTTTGAGCAAATTCCAGGCGGGTTCTTCCATCGGTGTTTCCAGGGTAATATGCTGATTGCCATCCGGTCTGATCCGGGAGAAGCCCAGTTTCTTGGCAATTTGCTTCAGTTCCACAATGCGCATCAGTTGCTGAGTCGCGGCGGGGATAGAGCCGTAGCGATCGCTCAGTTCGGCGGCAATCTGGTTCAGTTCGGCCTTGGAGTTGGCGGTGGCGATCGCGCGGTAGGCACTCATCTTTTGATCCAGATCGGGAATGTAGTCAGCCGGAATAAAGGCCGTGAGGTTGAGATCGATTTGAGTATCATCCACCTTGGGAATTTCTTGCCCCCGAATTTCACTGATGGCTTCTTCCAGCATCTCGACATAGAGGTCAAAGCCCACGGCTTCCATCTGGCCCGACTGTTCCGCACCCAGCAAGTTGCCAACCCCTCGAATTTCCAGATCGCGCATCGCCAGTTGGTAGCCGGAACCCAGTTGCGTGAATTCTTGAATGGCCCGTAGTCGTTGCCGCGCCGTATCGGTAAGCTGAGATCCTTTGGGATAAAACAACCAGGCATGAGCTTGAATGCCCGATCGTCCAACTCGGCCTCGGAGTTGATAAAGTTGGGCTAAACCAAAGCGGTTAGCATCTTCAATGAGGATGGTATTGACTCGGGGAATATCTAATCCCGACTCGATGATAGTAGTACACACAAGAATTTCGGCTTCCCCTTCGCTAAAGGTCAGCATGGTGGATTCCAGTTCGCCTTCCGGCATTTGGCCATGGGCGATCGCAATTCGCACTCCAGGCACCATTTCCCGCAAACGCGCCGAAATTTCTTCAATTCCTTCTACCCGCGGGACGACATAAAAGACTTGACCACCGCGATCGAGTTCTTGTCGGATCGCCGATCGCACTACTTCTGGATCGTAGGGGGCCAGATGGGTTTTGATGGGACGGCGGGAGGGCGGCGGTGTGGTGATCAGGCTCATTTCCCGCACGCCCGAGAGCGCCATGTACAGTGTCCGAGGAATTGGCGTGGCACTCAGGGTCAGGACATCGACCTGGGTTTTGAGGGATTTAATCTTCTCCTTCTGATTCACTCCAAATCGTTGTTCTTCATCAACGACCAGCAACCCCAGATCGCGAAACTCCACCCCCTTCCCTAACAACTGATGGGTACCAACAACAATATCCAATTCACCCGTTTTCATCCGTTGTAGAATCTCTTTCCGTTCCTGGGCCGTGCGGAAGCGGTTTAGTAAGCCAACTTGAATTGGGTAGGGGGCAAAGCGTTCTTTCAAGGTGTGATAATGTTGCTGGGTCAAGATAGTGGTGGGAGCCAGCAACGCCACCTGTTTGCCAGACGTTACAGCTTTGAAAATGGCCCGAATCGCCACTTCGGTTTTGCCAAACCCCACATCGCCACACACCAGTCGATCCATCGGGCGATCGCTTTGCATATCCTGCTTCACATCTTGTGTCGCTTTGAGTTGGTCGGGGGTGGGTTGGTACGGAAACGAGTCTTCCATTTCCTGCTGCCAGGGGACATCGATCGGGTAAGAGAAGCCGATTTGCTGGGCCCGTTGGGCGTAGAGTTGCAGCAAATCCACAGCCACTTTTTTCACCGCTTTGCGGACTTTGCTCTTGGTCTTTTCCCAGGCTTTGCCCGACATGCGGTTAAGTTCGGGGATACCCTCGCCCACTCCCCGGAAACGGGACAACGAATTGAGTTGATCAGCGGCCACCCGCAGCAAGCCATCCGCGTATTGAATTACCAAATACTCGCGTGTTTCGTTGTTGATTGCGAGGCTTTCTAACTTGATGAACTTACCAATGCCGTGATTCCGATGCACGACATAATCGCCCGGTTCCAGTTTGTTGGGGTCGATTTGCTTGGAAGCGGCGCGGCGACGTTTGCGGACGTAGCTCGGTGTGGCGAGGGTGTGTTGCCCAAAAAATTCCCGATCGGTGACGACAACCAGCCGAAATGTCGGGAGGATGAAACCTTCCAGTTCGGCCAGCCCAGAGTACTTCACGGCCACGGGCACGTGTTGCACTTGCAGCTTATCGATCGCCAAAAAGTCTTTGGGATTGGGAACAAACTGCGCTGGACAATCGTGTTCTTGCAACAAGGCGACCGAACGGGACGGTTGCGCCGAAACCAACCAGATGGCAAAACCGCGATCGCGTTCTTCGCGCAGAGTTTCAGCCAATCGGGCAAATTGGTGCGGGATGGCCGGTACGGGCCGACTGGAGAGGTTGAGAGGTGCAGGGTGCGGGGTATGCGGTGTAGGGGATTCCGCCAGTTCGGTGAGATGCAGGCAATCAAACTGTTGCACAGCCGCCAGGGAATCCGCAAAAGCGCGATGAAACTTAGGCAGTGAAGCTTTCTCATCGTTTCCACTGCCGACTTCATGCCAATGATCTTCCACATGATCGAACCAGCGATCGCCGTGGGCTTCGCAGAGTTCCGGTTCATCGATCGCCACAAGGGTGTTGGCAGGCAAATAGTTCAGCAAGGATGCTGGCTGCTCAAAAGCAAACCCTAGAAAGCGACGAGACCCCTCCAGCGATCTGCCTGCTTCCACCAACTCTTGAATTTCGGGAGTCAGGTAAGCGTTCACCTGTCCATTGATTTCTGGAGTGAACGCCGCTTGAATCATGGGAGCGTAACTGGTGGGCGTAATGACGATTTCTTCGATGCGATCGAGCGATCGTTGGGTGGCGGAATCAAACTCGCGAAGTTGGTCTAACTCATCACCAAACAATTCCAATCGCACTGGCAGTTCCGACGCCACCGGAAACACATCCACAATGTCCCCCCGACGGCTCCACTGCCCTTCCGTTTCCACCAGCGACACCCGCTCATAGCCCAACCGTGATAGGTCATCGCCCAACTGACCCAGGTTCAATTCCATCCCCTTGCGCAACGTCAGATAGTAGGAGGCAAATGTTTCTACTGGCGGCAAATGTGGTTGTAAAGCCCGTTCTGTGGCCACGATCGCAAACGACCAGCCTTGCCCCTTGCCATTCTCCCCCTCTACCCGCTGCCCGTTGCCTGCTGCCTGCTCTACTTTTAACAAATCCGCCAACACCTGCATCTGGCCCCAGGTAATTTCCGACTCCGGATCAAACGGTTCGTAGGGAGACGATTCCGACGTGGGGTAAAAGCTCACTGTGTGCCAACCCATGGCTTCCAGTTGCGCAGTCCAGCGTCCAGCTTCTTCCAAGGTGGCCGCTACGACCAGCAACGGCCGCGATTGCACTTGGGCCAAGGCGGAACTGACCAACCCTTTGGGCAATCGGGCAATACCAGTCAGCTTCAAACAATTTTGCTGTTGCAGTTTCGCAATCAGTTCCGCCGTGAGGGGCGATCGCCCAAGTGCCCTGGTGATGGAAGAAAAGGCCATACCGCTGTCCGTCAAGAGTCAGATATTTAGCATATCGCCCTATTGTAAAAGACTGCTAAGAAGAATATTTTCTCGCTGGATTGAAATCGTAGCCGTCGATGTCACTGGTTGGGCAATGTCCGGGCGATTACTTGCGCTTTAGTGAGTTCTCGCACCAGTCGCAGGGCTTGATGATGATACAACGGCACTGGCAAGGTGGTGGGAAGTTGATTCATGACATCGCGCGCCAGTTGGATGCTGCAATCGGAAATGCGAGCGATCGCGTTTGCTCCATCAAATGTGGCTTCCTGAGTCAATGCCTTGTCAATGCAAACCATCCAGGTTTGCGGTTTCAGATCGCTTTGTTCAACTTGTTGGAGGCTTTCGATCGTCGCCAGCACAACCAGGCGATCGCCCACTTCCAGGCGTGTGTCGTCCGAAGGCATGAGGCGCAGTGGTTTGTCGGCCCGTTCGTGCAAAATAGGGACAATTCCGTATCCATAAGCAACTTCGCCTAATAGTTTGCCGTTGAGCGAATCCCCCGTCGTGATGCAATATTCAGTGGTGAGAACCGTTTGTTCATTCAAACGCAGCAGGTTCAGCACATTCTCTCCAAAGGCGGCGGCTACAAATGCCTCGGCGGCCAAATCATAAGCACACAGCACCTTGGCATAGGGCAAAAGGCGACTGATGCTGGCACTAAAGGCCGGATCAAAGGTGCGAATGACCAATCCACACTCAGGATTGAGCCGATGCGCCAGTAACCCTAGCTCCAAATTCGCCATTTCATCATCGGTAGCCACCACCACGCTTTTCGCCGCCTCTAGATTGGTTTTGTTGAGGCTGGCGGCCAAGTCTCCCACAACTACTGGTAATTGCGGCAGCACAGTCGGTTCTAACGGCGCATTGCTGACTCCGGCAACGGGTTGTTTGATTTGGTGTAGAAATTCAGCTACTCGTCGCCCCACTCGACCCAACCCCACCAGCACCACATGACTATCGGCTGGCACCGGCGGTCGTTTGCGAGGCAGGTGAAACTTGGCGGCCAAGAGGGTTTCGGTCAAAAGGGCATAGAGAACCGCGATCGAGGCTGTGCCGGCCAGCATGTAAGTCAGGTTCATGAACCGCATCCACAAAGGCGTTGCATCCTGGGTGTTCAGAGCGGGATAGACGGCATCATACGATCCCAAGAGCATGACCCCAGAAACGTAAAACGCATGCAAAATGCTAGTTTTGGGCTGAGTCATGGCCAGAATTACGGTTCCCATCAGCAACAGCGATAAAATTCCCGTTCCCACCAAGAGGGCAACCCGTTTGGTTTGCTGTTGAGCTGTCGATCGCCAAAGTTCCACTAATTTTCTTTGCAGCATGGTTTTGGACAAACCCGCTTGTACCTGCTGCCAGAAGTGTAGCCCTTGCTTCGGTTTCGTGGGCGATAGAGCTTGATGAGTTATGAGCGCTTGGGCTTCAGTTAGTTCAATGTAGGCAATCAAATCGCCCGCCTGAACTTTGGCCTCTGGATTCCATTGGTGAAACTCGGTGGGTAACGGCTGCCCGTAGGGAATATGGCTTAAGACTCGCCGGGTTTGGGTATTGAGTTCGTGCAGCGTCCGCCGATCGCACCAGCGATGATCCCGGGTAATCGAAGCTTTGACGACTCGCAGCATGTAGTCATCGAGTTTGATGAACCCCCGAATTTCACTACTCAAAGCCGCGATCGCGAAGGCTGGAGCTGGGAGTTGGGTGGCTTCAAAGGCAACAAAATTCCCCAATCGATCGCCCACCAGTTCATTCAGGTTCTCTTTCGCCGATCGCACCACCAACCGTGCCGTTGGGTTCAGCAAGCGCACCGCAAAAGCCGCCTCAATATTCACTCGTTCATCGCTAGCCACCAGCAATACCGCCCGGCAGGTTCGCACCCCAACATTTTGTAACAAGTCTGGTTGCCGACAATCTCCAAATTCCAGACATTCGAGCTGGTTTGGCAAATTCGGAGTTTCCCAACTAAGCGGCGGTGTGAGGGTAATGGCACTGACAGTGACACCAAACTCTTTCAGCACTGAGGCACAAAATTGCCCCAAACTGCCCAAGCCACACACCACAAAATGGGATGGCGTGGACTCTCTGGCCTCAATAACAGTGGGGCGTGACTCGATCGATGGCATAGGCTGTTTCGTGCGGCAGGAACGGTGAACAATCTGTTTTCTCCAATATGCCTACACTTTGCCAGTTTGCCCACAGTTCTCAATGTTTAGTCAGCATCAACTCGTCCCAAACTAACGCCATAAGTCACGCCCAGTTGCTTGAGCCATTTGCGGTAAGCCAGCGAGCCACGATCACAGGGCACATGGAATTCAGCACTCAAATCAAGTGGCAGCCGCTTGGGGTTGTGCGATTCCAGGTTAGCCAAATCTTGCGCAAACACCTGATCTTGAAACGCGATCGCCGCCGCTTCTTGACTACTATCCATAAAATTAACGGCCATCCACATCCAGCCAATGCATGCTTCTTCACTTACCGGCGTGACACAATACAGAATAGTCAGGCATTCCCCAGTTGGATTCACTTTACGCAAATAAGCTGTGAGTGGGCGGAATACGGAATAGTCATAGACCACAAACGCCCCCTGGCCAGTGCCCATGGGATCAGGCTGCCAAACGCGAATGTGGTTGCAATGCACGCCGCGATCGTCGGTGGTCACGTTGTAGTCAGCCACTTCCGGCACAGCCGGATCACCCAAAATTCCCGTATGCACGTGGGCAAAGTGGGCCACGTCCAAAAAGTTTTCGATCGCTCGGTAGCCGCCCGTTTGGCAAGGATGCGGCCCCGACAGCACCTTGAGATAACTGGGATCAGCCCATTCAGGAAATGGAGCGATCGACTGGGGGGCATCCCCCAGGCAGACAAAGATCAGGCCATATTGCGCTTGGACTGGGTAGCTCCGCACACAGGCTTGCTTCGGCGGCACATAGTCGGGGTGAGCTGGAACGTTAATGCATTGCCCTGCGACGTTGTAAACCATCCCGTGATACGGACAAACCAGCGTATCTTCCATAATTTTGCCACCAGACAAGCGCACACTGCGGTGTGGGCAGCGATCGGCCCACACCTGAATCGTCCCCTGCGCTCCCCGCCACAAGACCAAATCTTGATCCAGTAATCTGACCCGTTGCAGGGTTCCTGGTTGCAAAGCGGCTACAGTGCTAATTGCGTACCAGTCGTTGAAAATGGTGCGATCGAGTGTTCTGCTATCTAACCTCTCACCAAGGTATACGCCCATAATTGCAGCCATTCAAGATGATTTAGTTGCGTCTAACCTAGAATTTCAGCATTATGCCACGCGCTTCCAAAAAATTGTGAAAACTGATGTGCAGCACTTCTAAAGCAAGAATAGCTGTAGCCATGTGTAACGTGGCGAAGGCGAGTCAGAACGCCTACCCAGCACTAGCTTTGCAACTTCCTCCTTGTCCTAAAGAATGAGAATGAAATAAAGTAGCAAGTTCTGTGGAATGAGCATCCTGCCTGTCACTCACAGCCGAGACGGCTATGCCACTTTATCTAATCCATAGTCCTAAGTGTTCTGACCAAAGCTATACATCTAGATCTGAAACCCTTATTTCCAAAACGCTAAACTGATCTCACCCAGCAAGGAAACCCGATCCGTTTGTGGTTGCAGTGAGAAATTTAGCAGCAGGAGTAATTTTAGTGCATCTCCAAGTCTTGATTCAGTTTATGGTCACTCCTTTAGTGGTGCTGAGTTTGTTTACCAGAGGGATGACGACCGAGCAACCTATAGCCATTTTTCATGCCCATGATGAGCGCTATGAACAAGTCACATCGTATGTATGTGAGCTGGCGCAACAAGGCTATTCCCATGTGCAAATTTCACCAGCCCAGCGATCGAACCCCGGCCCGTTCCCATCACCATTGGAGTGGGCGGTGCGTTATCAACCAGTTGATTATCGGATCATCACCGAGCGGGGCAATGAACAGGCATTACAACAGCTCACCGCAACGGCCAGTCGTTGCAATATGCAAGTGATTGCCGATGTGGTGTTTAACCATATGGCCAATATGGAAGAATTTCGCGATTTGAACTTCCCCACCTTTACCCCGCAAGATTTCCATCCCCGTTGTGATATCAATTACAGCGATGGCAATACAATTACAGAACGCCGCTGCTGGTTGAATGGAGACTTACCGGATTTAGATCAAAGTCGTCCAAATGTCCGCGAAATTCACAATGCCCATCTTCAACGGTTGCTAGATCTGGGCGTCACTGGGTTTCGGTTTGATGCTGCCAAACATATTGAGCCGCGTTATCTGCAAACCTACATCGACTACATTAACGCTCAAAGCCAGGGAAAAGCCTGGAACTATCTGGAAGTCATTGAAGATAATGACACCCGCGCAGAGGAATACACCCCGATCGCCGCTGTCACCGATTTTCGTTTATGCAATAGCCTGCTGCAAGCCTTCAGCTTTGGGGGAGATTTGCGCAGTATCCGCGTTCCCAATGCCTTGAACGATCGCCGCAGCGTCACCTTTGGCATCAACCATGACACCGATCCCGAGATTAATCCCGGTTTCCCGGTTTGTCGGTTTGGCGATCGCAGTGATGCCGTTCTGGCCACGGCGTACATCCTAGCGCGGGAAAGCGGCACGCCCTTAATCCTGGGAAAAGATAACCTGAATGTGCCCTTCATCAAACATGGCGTGAATTTTCGGCGCATCATGCGGCAGCGCGGCCAAAGTGGACAAGCTGTGCAAGAAACGGTACTTGCAGTCGTCGATAGTCCTACACTCTTAATCCTGGAGCGGGGCAGTGAAGGATTTTTTGTAGTCAACAAAGCGGCTGAAAAGTTTGATCTTCCAGTCCTGGATCTGACCCTGACAAACCTGGAGGGGTGCTATCGAGAATTGCGCAATAACTTCACAGTGGCGATCGAGCGCCGGAATGATGGACGTAAATACATCACCCGTTGGGGTAACGCCAGTCGAGGTGGCCTGGATGTGCAAGCCCGCGATGCCCTGTACTTCATTCGTGAACCATTCACTCAATGCTTGAAATAAATTCTCGGCCAGATGGAAGAGTGTCTGTGATTTCCGGGCTACCACGGGAACGCCAAGTATATTAAGTGCATTGCTTTCCGAGTGGAGAGTTAGCACTGTGATATCAGAGAAATTTCGTCGAGAATTGCGCCAGGAATCCGAACAATGGTGGCGCGAAGGCTTAATTGATGCCGCCTTGTATGAAAAACTGGCCGATCGCTACCAGTTTACTCAGCTTGAAGGCGAAGCGAGTAACCGCTTTATTGCAATCCTGATGGGCTTGGGAGCGGTGTTGCTGGGACTAGGGGCGATTACCTTTGTGGCGGCAAACTGGCAAGTTTGGCCACGCTCGCTCAAGCTGCTGCTCCTGATTAGCACTTTTATTGGGGTGAATGCGGCGGGCTTTTACCTGTGGCGCAAACCAACCCCACAAAAAGGGTTACACCGCCTGGGGCATGGGCTTTTACTGCTAGGGGCATTGTTATTGGGTGCCAATTTGGGCTTGATGTCCCAAATGTTCCATCAAAGTGGCGACGCTTATGAACTGTTTTTGATTTGGGGCCTGGGCGTGACCATCATGGCCTACAGTCTGCGCCTAACGTCATTGGGCGTATTAGCGGTGATTTTAGTCGCGATCGCCTATCTGTTCAGTTGGAGCAGTTTCATCGTTTGGCAGGAATTATCGGGGACGGCGATCCTGATCCAACATCTCCCCTTAGTCATGGCGGCTTGCTTTGTGCCCCTGGCCTACTGGTGCCGTTCCCGCGTGATCTTTGGCCTCAGCGCGATCGTGCTATCTATTTCCTTTGTGGCCAACTTCAAACCATATGCCATCTGGAATCAGGGCTGGTTACTGGCGATCGCTTTCGTGTTGCCGCCTGCTCTGCTTTGGGGTTACAGCGATCGCATCTGGCAACGCGCCGCTGGTCGCAACGCACTCCCACGATCCCAACAGCCAGACCCATTCCAACCCATCTCGCGCAGTTTGGCATTATGCTGCTTGGGCATCTTGTTTTACATCTTGTCGTTTCACTACTGGTGGGAGATGCCATCGATCGCAGCTGACGCTTCTTTGGAAACCTGGGATTGGCGACCGTTGATTGATGCTATCGGGTTGGGCCTGATCACCGGCTTGGGCTGGGTGCAATTACGGTTTGAACTGTTTTCACGGCGATCGCATCCACAATTCGTTCATTCCCAGGTGGTGGGCGTGCTGTTGCTGCTGACGGCCTTTTTCCTGATTGGACACACCAAACTGCTGCCGGGTCTGCCACTTGCATTCAATGTCCTGCTGTTTCTGCTAGCGATCGGTTTAGTGCGGGATGGGTTGGCTCTGACGCAGCGATCGACCTATTGGGGCGGCATGGTGTTGTTAGTCCTGGGTATCGTTAGTCGCAGTTTGGAGTACAACACCAGCCTGTTGTTGAAGTCGATCGTGCTACTGCTGTGTGGCGTTGGCGTGATCTTGGCTGGACTCTGGTTTGAACGCCGCCTGCAACCTCGGCGTGTCAGCGCTTTACCCCATTCATCTCAGGAGGAGCACCCATGACCCTGCAACCAGACAACAAATTACCTGGCGACGCAATTCCCAGCACTCGTCCCGCACCCGCCCTGGAACCCTTACCTCCCAGCCCAACAACCCGTCGCTTACCCGGTTGGCGGTTGTGGGTGCCCTTGCTGTTCCAATCCCTGCTGATCATTGCGGTGCCAGCGCAGGATGCTTTTACCTACGCCACAGGCAAAACGATCGTCCTGCAAACCGCTCCTGTTGATCCCTACGATCTGTTGCGTGGCTATTCTCAAACGCTGGGCTACGAAATTTCTCAGGTCGAGACTTTAGCAAAATTGCCGGGGGGTGATTTACTCCAAAGTTCTTACGCAGGCGATGTTTACGTGGTGCTGGAAGCGCCTGCAACTGCAAATACTCAGCCCCCCCAAGCCTGGAAACCTGTGCGAGTGAGCCGCGATCGCCCTGGTGACCTGTCGCCTAATCAAGTGGCACTGAAAGGGAAGTCTCAAGGGTGGCGTGTGATTTACGGCCTGGAAACTTACTACATGCCCGAAGACCAGCGCGAGCAGATTAACACCTCGATTAATCAAATTCAGCAGCAAAATCGGCAGGCGTTTGTGGTGGAAGTCAAAGTGGATGGAAGTGGCAATTCCGTACCCGTCAGTTTGTGGATTCGCGATCGCAATTACCAGTTTTGATCCAGTATGGTAACGACGCATGATCGTAGGAGCAGTAAACATGAACGTTGGCATCATCGGTACGGGCTTAATGGGACTCCCGCTGGCCCAACACCTTCATAGTCGGTTGTGCTCACGGACACAAATACTCTGTAATTCAAAGAAGAAAACTGGTAGGTTCGGCTGAAACACAGTTGTTAGCCCGTTACGCTCGCCCAATTCCACCACTGAGTTAAACACTAATCTACTGCTGAAGCCATAGAGTTGCGCTTGAGGATTCCATCTTCCATGTGAACAATGCGATCGGCAACGTCTAAAATCCGGTTGTCATGAGTCACCAGCAAAATGGTACAACCCTGCTCCTTAGCCAGAGATTGCATCAAGTTGACCACATCTCGCCCCGATTTGCTATCTAAAGCTGCTGTAGGTTCATCGGCAAGGACGAGTTTGGGATGGCTGACGAGTGCCCGCGCAATGGCAACCCGCTGTTTTTGCCCGCCGGACAAATTATCCGGATAGTAATGGATGCGCTCTCCTAATCCGACCTGCTCTAACATTGCGCTCGATCGGGCATTCATTTCTGCAAGAGACAGGTTTTGATGTAGTTCCAAGCCCATTTTGACATTTTGTAATGCGGTCAAACTGCCGTGCAGGTTATGTGCCTGGAAGATGTATCCGTGATGTTTTCTAGCTTGCGTAAGCTGTTGAGCGGTTGCCCCACACAATTCTTGCCCCAGGACCTGCAAACTGCCTGACTGAGCTGAGCGCAACCCACCTACCAACGTCAACAATGTTGTTTTCCCAGACCCAGAAGGGCCAGTCATGATCACAATCTCGCCGGTGTTGATTTCGAGATTGATATCAAATAACACCTGTTTGCGAAGCTGATCTTGACCAAAATAGTGGTTTAAATTTTGCACGGAAATTGCGATCGCCATACTGTGTCCTTAAACTCTGTTCCTGATTGCCTAAAACATATCAGCTGGATCGGCTGACTGAAGTTTGCGAGTGGCAATGGCTCCTGAAAGCGCACACATCATCACCGTTAGGATTAAAACCATCACTGCTCGTGAAACGGTCATATAGATTGGCAAAGCAGTAGCGTTTGCCGCCAGAGCATAGAGGCCTAAAGGCAAAAGTGCACCTGGAATAAATCCAAGAAATGCCAGAATGATCGCTTCTTCAAACACGACGCCCAGCAAATAGGAATTGCCATAGCCCATTGCTTTGAATGTGGCGTACTCCTTGATGTGCGCGTTTACATCAGTGGACAGTACCTGATAGACAATTACAACGCCAACCACAAACGCCATGATTGTCCCCAGTCCAAATACAAATCCGATCGGACTAGCCGTCTGCCAATAGTTTTCTTCAAACTGCACAAATTCCCGCAGGGTTAGCACCCGCACATCGTCTGGCAAATGAGCTGCCAGTGCCGTTGCCACCTGCTGCGGATCGTAGCCTGATTTGACGCGAACCAACCCCAGGCTGGTACTAGCAACTTCTCGACGGGGAAACAGGCGCAGAAACGTTTGATCGCTCACCATCAAGTTGACATCTGCCCCAAACGAAGCACCGACGCTAAACAGTCCGGCGATTGTCAGCGTCCGACGCTCAACTTCAGTCGTCACGGGTTTGCCTTGCTCCACCTGGGCGATCGCCTCAGCATACAGTCCTCTCGCTCCACGATCGAAGAGAACGGTATCTGGCAGTTTCAGCTTGTCAAGCTGTTGATTGACTTCTGGTAAGTTAAAGGCTGGCTCGTCGGGTGCAAATCCTAACACTTGTACCGTGGCATTCAGGCGAGTTTGAGGATTCCGCCAGGTAATGCTGTTGATGTAAAGTGCCGTTGCCGTTTCCACCCCTGGTACATCGTGGGCTTGGAGAAGCCGCCGCCGCGAAAACGTTGAGAGATTTTGCAAATTGAGCGCTTTGGGGCTGAGCAGAATAATGTCGCCTGACATCGCCCGTTGCACCCTCGTGTTGCTGTCGTAGAGGGCAGCCTGAAAGCCAAGCTGCATAAACATCAGCACATCTGCAAAGGCGATGCCTGCCAATGCGACCAGCAAGCGGCTTTTCTCGTGACTCAGTTGCAGCCATCCTAGTGGGGTGCGACGCTGGAGTTGGTGAAGTTGTTGAATGAAGCCAATCATTGCTCGATCACCACCTGAACTTGCAAATTTGTGAATTTAGCCACTTTTTGACTGGAGGCATTATCCAAATTGATATGTACTTCAATCACTCTGGCATCAATGTTTTCGCTCGGATCAGTGTTAACCACCTCTTGGCGACGCACTTGCGAACCGATGCGCTCGATCGTTCCCGTTAATTCCCCTGAAATGGAATCGCTCGTAACTCGAACTCGTTGCCCAACCTGAACTTTACTGATGTCACTTTGATAGACTTCGGCAATTACTTGCATCTGTCGCGTTTGTCCAATCTCGGCAATACCGTCGCTTGAAACAACTTCTCCCGATCGGGTATGAATCTCTAGCACTTCCCCATCAACCGGAGAACGCACGACTGATTGAGCGAAACTGGCCTTGGCTTGATTACGAGCAGCGATCGCTCGATCGACGGCTGCCTGTGCCGAACGCACATCAACCGGACGCACCTCGGCAATTTGATCCAGCGTTGCTCTAGCACTTTTCAATTCTGGTGTGGTGGTAGAGCGCAGGCGATTAAGATTGACTTGCGCTTCTTGAACAGACTTTTGTGCCGTATCTAAAGTTAATTGCTTGCTGTCCCGCTCAGACGCTGAAATTGCGCCGGTTTGATACAACGACTGATAGCGATTGAACTCAGTTTGGGCATTTCGTAGCTCTGACTGCAATCGAGCCACGGTTGCGGTTTGTGCGTCAATATTGCCCTGACGTTCCGCAATCAAGCGATCGATTTCTGCTTGTTGAGCATTGATTTCGCCTTGTTTCGCACCTGCCTGCACCACCTCCAGTTGGGCTTGCGCTACATTCACCTGCTCCTCTGCTTCTGCCAGAGCCGCCTGACGCTCACCATAGGAGTCTAAAATGGCGATCAATTGACCCACTTTAACCCGATCGCCCTCTTGCACTAACAAGCGATCGACGCGGTTGCCTTGACTGGACGTAGGAGCCGAAAGTTGAATCACTTCACCCCGTGGTGTCAATCGTCCTAATGCCGTCACAGTTTGAATCACCGGGGTTGTCACAGGCTTAGCCTCTTGCTGCTGCACCGATGCCATTTGTATCCAGCCGTAAGTCGTTGCCCCTGCAACACCCAACAAGATGACTCCAGTCATTACAACACTGCGACGGGATATTGCTTTAGTGATTGAATTCCGATTTTGAACGATACCTTGCATAAGTGGTGCTCTCCCATATCCAGGTCAACGGTTACATCATGGTTTAATCCCATGATTGACAATTGTCGTGATTGACAATTGATATCTACGATTTGATTACCTGCTTAAAGTAAGCAGTGAGATGGTCTGAAGAACAATCTGGAAAGAGAAATGCGATGTAATGGTCAGGTCGCAATAACACCTGAAAAGATTGTTTGCTGCCAAAAATCTCAACCACTCTTGGGTAAAGTGGAATGACATGAAGCTCAACGCAATCTGCATATTCAGCACCGAGCTTCAAACTATTGTCGTGTTGCCCATCAGAGAAGATCAGTAAATGAAATTTGGGGGCACAAAGTCGATCATAGATATTCTCGCCATCGACTAAGAAGTAGGGCATTCGATCGCCCGCTTTCACCTCAAATTTGGATCTCTGCGGATGCTGGCTTAAGGAGCTACCCTCATAGTTCAATGCAATTTGAGAAACCACTGGAAACAGAAACTCTTTAGCAGGGCTAAACTGGCTGACCAAGCTTGCTAGTGTCGGCAAAACGTTGCCTCGAAAGAAGCGCAGATACCAGCGATCGCTAGCGGCTACATCAAAAAACTGATCGGTTGTTTGCAGTAGCCTTATCGCATTTGCCACTCGTTCTTCACTGTAAGTTTCCAGCAGGGAATAATCTGCCTTTCCTTGCAGCACAAATGCCAACTTCCAAGCCAGGTTATAAGCATCTTGAATGCCTGTATTCATACCCTGACCGCCTGCAGGGGTGTGAATGTGAGCCGCATCTCCCGCCAGAAAACATCGTCCCAACGAGAACGTTTCTGCCCGTCGCGTATGAACCTTATAAGACGAGAACCAATGCATCTTTGTAATGTCCAGTGGGACTTGGGTGAGTCGTTTGACCTTTGCCTCGATCGCATCAAACACAATCTCTTGATCGAGATGGCTTTCATATTCTGGTAAATTCCCAATCAGTCGCCAACGGTTGTCACCCTGCATTGGCACGATCAACAAAAACGAATCTTCGCCCATCACCGCACCAAAGGCATTTCTATCCTCTGGAAACTCCATTTCCACATCTGCAACATAGAACAATCGTGGTTGAGTTGACCCACTAAAATTCAAACCTAAAGCGTGTCGAGTCGGGCTGCTTGCTCCGTCACATCCAACGAGGTAAGCCGCTTCGATCGTTTGCCTCTCACCACTTGTCGTTCTAACAACAGCTTTCACTCCATTGGTATCTTGCGTCAAACTTTCTAGTTCAGTCCGCCACTGAACAACGTGTCCGTGCTGCTGGAGATAGTCATACAGCAACCGTTCATTTTTACTCTGCTCAAAAATCAGAAGGAACGGAAATGGGCTAAGTTGCCCACCAAAATCTGAAAAATCAAGGCGGGCACTGACTTTACCATCATGCGTCAAAACACCTTTCTGTAACCGTGCGCCCCCTGCAACCGCTTTTTCTGCCAGCCCGATTTGATCATAAATCTCCAGAGTCCGAGCATGAACGACCAACGCTTTAGATAGCTCAGTCACACCCTCCTTTGGGTCGAAAATTACAAAATTGATGTTGTAACGCATCAACTGTATTGCTAAGGAAAGCCCAGTGGGGCCTGCTCCAACGATAATCACCTCTGTTTGAACCGCAACATCTTGCATCGTTCAGCACCTCTGTTACAGAAAACTAAACTAAACTGATTAGTTCACTTATTACTAAACTAATCAGTTTAGTTTAGAATGTCAAGATATGAATGATCATTCAGCTTCAAAGATGACTCAGCATGGGACAGGCAAAATCGGAACGGGCAGACAGGCAGCTTTCTTCAGAGAAAACCGAAGCAATATTGGCAGGGGGAATGCAAGAGTTTTTGGCGCATGGCTACGCAGCAACCAGTATGGATCGGGTCGCCATTGCTGCCAAGGTTTCAAAAGCCACTGTGTATAGCCACTTTCAAGACAAAGAAAGTTTATTCAACGCGCTAATTCAACGGTTGGTTGAGGGTAAATTTCGATCGATCTTTGACCCAATGAATGCTCAAGTTTTGCAAACCGAACCCAAGGTTATTCTGCGAGATTTAGCCAATCGAGTGTTAGATGCTGGCACCAGTGAGCCACAGTTTCTTGATTTCATGCGGTTGATTCTAGGCGAGTCAGGGCGCTTCCCCCAACTTGCCCGAGCCTTTGTTCATAACATCGAGCAAACTGCCTTCAGAAGACTCTGCCACTATTTCACGACCTGTCCTCAGCTCAATTTAGCTGATCCAGAAGCTACCGCACGCATTTTTGTGGGAGCAATCATCCATTTTCTAATTGTGCAAGAGATGCTGCATGGAAAAGACATTTTGCCAATGGAGCGAGATCGCATCGTTAACGACTTAATTGACTTGATTGTAGAGAGAGTCGTAACTCCCAGATCACCTTGCAAACATCCCTCATACTGAGACCCGCAGGCTAACTACCCATTGACTGCCTACAAACCGCACGATCACCACAATGGAGCCGCTACGAGGCGCTGGAACCGACCTTGCCCCCGAACACCACAGGAATTAGTCCAGGCGACCACCGGTATCGTGCTAGTGCCCTGTATCAAGCCGCCGAGACCAAATAGCGGCCCTGGCGAATGGGAGCGTTTAGATAAGCGATCGTGTCTACTGAAACACGCGTCAGTCCGTAGCCTAAATTGGCCAGATATTTGAAGCAGCGTTCCTGATCCAGACTTGATAGCAAACTGTGTTCAAAGTGAATAATGGCCGGTTTCAACACATCAAACGGAAACATTTTGATAATTTCAAAATCAAACCCCATGGTGTCAATCACCAATAGATCCAACTGTTGTATCTGATGTTTGGCCAGGAGCGTTTTGATAGTGAGCGCAGGAATCGGCAGTGCTTCAATTAAACGTTCATAATCATCGGGGATAGCTTCCAACTGGCGGACATTTTTCCAGTAGTACAAGGCTCCGCGCACCTGGTCACGATCGAGGCTGGCCGATTGACTCAACCAAAACGGCAAAACGGATTGTTCATCTCGCACAGTGTATAACGTCGTGCTGCCATCTTCATACCCAACGGCAGCATTTTCAAAAATGAGTTGGTCTTCGCCTGCGTAGGTTTGTTTTAAGCGCTCAAAAACAGATATTTGTGGTTCGATGAGTAATCCACGCCAATGGTGTTGTTTCACTAATTGATGAATTGGGTCAGCAGAGGTGCCATCATGAGCACCAATTTGAATGAAAAAGAAATCTGAGTTTTGTCGCGGATAGGTATTGAGAATTATCTCTAACGTGTTGATAAAAGGATATTCAAAAACCTGCGGTTGATCGGCGCGCAAAATGAGATCGTAGCCCAGAGCCGAAGAGATTTTGCGCACAAGCTTATGAACAATCTGAAGCATAATCAGGTTTGCTGAGAGGAAATAATCGTTTCAACGGAGAGTGACGATCGCTTATCAGCTTATAGCAGTTCAAAATCAAACCGTTGTGTTAATCCTTACACTGGTAAGCGATTAATATTCTGGTTGGACCCAATCACCACCATCGCCGAGCCCCGCTCTAACCGTTTGTTAGGCGGCGGATTGATTTCAAACTTGCCATCTTGACTCACTGCCAGCAAATTTAGCCCATAAGAACTACGCAGGCGCAGATCCGCGATCGTCCTCCCATCAAACTGATCCGGCACAATGATCTCCACAATGCTGTTGTCCGGATCTAATTCAAAGCGATCAAGAATGCCTGGGCGGGTCAAGGATTGCGCCAGCGCACAGCCACATTCGTGTTCTGGAAAAACCACGTGATCGGCCCCCACTTTCTTCAACAGCTTCATGTGAACTTCCGAGGATGCCTTGGCCACCACATGGGACACGCCGCCTTCCTTCACATTCAACGTGGTGATAATACTTTCTTGCACAAAGTTTCCGATCGCCACAATCACCGTATCCTGCTCAAACACACCCGCTTCTCTCAAGGCCGCAGGTTGGGTGGAATCCAGTTGGCGGGCATGAGTCGCAATGTTATCCGACAATACCTGCGCCACCCGATTCTCGTTCGAGTCGATACACAGGACATCGTATCCCTGCCGACTCAAGGTGGAGGCGACAGCCCGCCCAAAACGGCCCAGCCCAATCACAGCAAACTGCTTGTTTTTGCTGCTAGCCCGCAAGCTATGAAAGAAACTTAATGATGCAAGATTAACCAACGTCTAAGTCCGGCACTGAACCCTCTGCTTGAGGAGTGCCGCCTCCAGCGACAATACTAAGTTGATCTTCCCACGGGATGCCCAATATGATTCAAATGCTTAAGTTGAAAGATTAAGATTTTTTGACTTAGGCCACAAAATCGACATCATAGCCAGGCACACATGACAAAAGCAGTCATGGCACTAGCCAGGGGAACAGTAAGATTATCAATGCCAAATTTGGAAAATGCCTCCAATCCAGTGGCGATCGCCGCGACCATCGCGGCCACCACCCAAGTTTGCCAGTGTGCCCCATTTACACTCAGCAGCACCAAACCACTGACGACAAAACTAACCACAGCCATAGTCAAAGAACCTTCCCAACTTTTTTTCATACCCCAAAGCGTATAGGGATGATGCCCAAACCGCTGCCCCACCAGCGCCGCCAATCCATCGCCCCAGGTCATCACCAAAACGCCCAATACCGCGTAATGAGGTTTTTCTACTGTCCAGAAGTAACCCACCAGCAACCCAATGCTCGCAGCATAAAAGAATGTGCCCAGGCTTCTGCGGCCAATGCCATTAATACTGGGCAAAATCGGGAAGCGGTAGGACAAAAACGCGATCGTACTGAAAATGACAGATGCTCCCACCCCCAACCAGACTGGGGTTTGCATCCACCAGGCCAGCAAAATCACATTCCCTACCCCAATATGAACCACCTTGCGCACCACTTCTGGATTGGCTAATGGCGATCGATGCAACCACTCAGCCGCGAAGCCGACGATCGCCAGCCACGCCAAAACCACGCCAATCTGAAGCCAAATTGGCATGGGAGTTGGAAGCCAGGATAAAACATTCATGCGAGGCGGGAATCATGAGGTTGTTACCTATTCTCCTACTTTAGCGCTGACAAAGAAATGAACTCTCGTTCCTAAGGAGCATGAGTGAAATAAAGTGGGATAGCCATCCCGGCTGTCTGAGACAGGCAAGATGCCTATCCCACAGTATTTGCCACTTTATTTAATTCTCATTCCTAAGGATCTTTTGATGCCAGTGGATTGATAAAGTCGCTCAAGCCTTCTCCCAGCAAAGATAAGCCCGTGACCATGAGAGTCATCGCCAGCCCAGGAAATAGCGTCGTCCACCAAACATCCCCAGTCGAAAGCCCATCCAAAGCTTGCTTCAGGTCATGGCCCCACTCCGGCACTTCTTCCGGCAACCCCAGACCCAGGAACCCCAACCCGCCCAAAATCAAGATGGCATCGGCCATGTTGAGGGTGAGCAACACGGGTACGCTCTGCACCACATTCAAAAACAAGTAACGGGTCATGATGCGCCAGGTGGAGGCTCCCATCGCTTGGGCTGCTTCCACAAACAATTCATTTTTGACACTGGCAGTTTGATTGCGCACCAACCGGAAATATTGAGGAATGTAAGCAATGCTGAGGGCGATCGCCGCATTCAACACCCCTCGTCCCAGCACAAACGCCAGCGTAACGGCGATCAGCAGTGTCGGCAGGGTAAACACCGCATCCATCGTAAACACCAGTACCCGATCTAACTTGCCGCCCCAGTAACCACTCAATATTCCCAAGGGCACCCCCACCCCTAAGCTGACGATCGTGGCCAATACCACCACTTGCCATGCCACCTGCGTCCCAAACACTGTGCGGGAAAAGACATCATAGCCCAGGCGCGTTGTCCCAAACCAATGTTGCAGAGAAGGCGGTTGCTGGGGTGGGTGATCCAAAAACTCCATGGGGCTTTGTAACCAGCCGATCGCTTGCAATACCGGAGCCAGTAGCGCGATCGCCAGAAAAAATAGGGTCATGGCTAACCCAATTTGCGTGAGCCGCAGGGATAAATCTTTGCGCCGGGCAGGGTTGAGCAGTGTGGTGAGAGGGAGGCGGAGAGTCATCGTTAATTAGTTTGATCTAGCAGAACAACCGTCGCATTCACAACTAGTTGAGTGGCACGAGTTAAAAAGGTGAAGTCAACAGTGTCGAGAGTATCACTTGGTTTGTGATAGTGGGGATTACGAAAGTTTGCCGTGTCGCTCATCATCACGGCACCAATGTTTCTGGCCCAAAAGGGCGCATGGTCACTGCGCAGCACATCCGGCGTGAGCATTCCTTTAAACGGGATGGGAACGGTGATGATGGGAGGCAGAGATGCATTATGAGCCAGTTGGAAGGCTTGCAGGAGATGGGCGTGTTCTTGATCGCCGACAATTCCCAAAAAATCTCCCCGATCGCTGGGAGGGTTGATGGGTAAACCGGCTGGATACCTTTGGCAACCTGGAGTGTTACACGTATAGCCCAACATTTCCAGATTGATTACCCCAATCACGTTGGTTATATTTGCTGAATTCGCTGTAAACGCCAGACTCCCAACCAACCCTTGTTCTTCCTGATCAAACAGCACGATCGCCAACGCATAGGGCGAGGGGTGGTTCTTTAGTAAACGGGCAACTTCCAGCGCCGCAACGACACCAGTGGCATTATCATCGGCTCCCGGTGATCCCTCCACCGTGTCATAGTGCGCCACGACCAGCATGGTCCCCGTGGTGGTGGATTTTTGGGGTTGACGAGCGATCACGTTTGTCCCGGTAGGAAATGATTGCGTTGTCACGCTCCAGCCAGCAGTTTTCAAGGTTTGGATGAGATATTTGCGGACGCGATCGCGTTCCAGTTGGGTGTAACGCTCCCCAGTGAGTGCTTGTAAATGGGTCCACAACTGCTGTTGATCCACTTTGGGGGCATTTTGAGGAGGCACAAGTTGGGGTGATGGAGTTGGTGCTACAGCAACTTGGGCGGTGGGAGTGACGATCGAGGTTGGAGTGCTGTGCTCCCGCCCTCGCAACACGGCACAGCTAACCAACAGCAGCATCAAGGCGATCGCCCACCAGCGTATCATGGCTCAAACTCCTGTTCCCGCTAACGATCCTCGTGTTCCACCATGAACACATTGGCATAAAGGCTGGCGGTAATCTGTTGCCCTTGCTGAGTCAAAGACAGATACCGCAACGCATCCCGAATGTAAGGATAAACGGTTGACCAGTAGAAGTGCGGGTAGTTTTGGCGCAGATCTCCGGGGTTCTGGTAACCCAACACCTTATTAACGCCAGTTTCTTCAAACTCGTAGAACAGGGCTGTGATCTTTTTGAGATAACGCGGATCACTGAGTTGGCCAATCAAATCAGAGGCTCTGACCAGTCCAGGGTAGTTATCGGTTTCCTGATGGTCTTCCGCTGTCGGAACCGGGAAGCGAGTCAGTTCAATGTTGTGTTTGATCGTTTCTGTGTCGAGCAACTTGTGGCCACTGAAGCGTTCTTCGATAAAGAGTTTGCCGCGATCGACGTGGTAGACGGTCAGCGAAGCATCGGTAGCACCAAGGGGCAATTCCACCAGTGTATCGCCAATTCCCGTAGCGCACAGGTTCCCCTGATCCTGACGGCAGACTCCCCGCACATAGCCAATGTCATGACACACCAGGGAAATCATGAAATGCAGCCAATCTTCAGAGGAGACCCCACCCGCTCGAATGTGCCGTCCCCGCAGCACTTTCTGGCCCACCAGCGTAACTAAGATCGTGTGTTCAACGTCGTGATAAAGGGCATCGCTGTTGGCAATATTTTCCAAGGCCATCCCCCCCGCCCAAGCAATAATGTCGACGTAGTTGGGGTTGAGGTTGCCGTAGGTTTTACGGTATCCCGCCTTCAGTTGTTGCACAAAGGCGTTGATGAGAATTTCGATGCCGTTGAACATGCTTGGATAAGCGCGATCGCCTGGAAGATCGACTCTACAAAATCATTTCTAACTTTAAACGATCGGGCCAATGTTCAGCCAACTGATTCCTAACGACAACCTGCAACCGAAGCAATGTAGGTATTTCCTACCACTTCCACACCACCCACGGACAAATTCACCTGATAAGGTCTGCCACCGATGCGGGAGGTGCCCCTCACTCGGAAAGGTTGTCCCTGTTTCAAAGTCACTTTTTCATCGAACACCTTGTCAACAGAGTCGTTGGAATACTTCAGGTTCATGGCAACCGAATAAATCCCTTCATTTTTGGGAGTAATGGTTGCAACGTAAGTGGTGTAAGCCGAATTTCCAGGGATGGCAAAGTCCGTGTTCCAGTTGTCGCGAGTGATGGGGCCAGCACCAGGAATAGAAACCGATTTTTCGATCTGGGAACCTCTACCGCCGACAACGATGAGCGGGGCGCAAATTTGCGCTTGAGCGGGCGTACTACTTAAAATGAGCGAACCAGCGATCGCGATCGAACTCCAGGGATTCAGTTTCATCATGAATTCTCCAAGTCTTGTCTGCGCGCACTGATACGTTAACACTAAAGCAATGAACACGCCTCCACCATAGGTTGGAACTGAAATGCAAGAGGATAGTAGAAGGCAGAAGGTAGAAGGCGGCACTTGGGGTACTTAACTTATCCTGACCTTTATCAACAGGGTTGTAGAAGCTAGCTTAAGGCTCTTGCAGCGATCGCCACCCGGCCTGCCACAACGTGCGATCGCGCAACTGTTTGGCATTAACCCAAAACCGCACAGTGGGATCACACGCCGCAACCATTTCGGCAAACACCCACTGTCCTTGATTTTTCCGGTTCACCACCAGAAAATGCCGCCAACCATCGACCTTAGCCTGAGCCGTCCACTTTGACCCAACCAGATGGGGAAACTTCTGCTTCCGTTGCATGATTACTTTACGATTCTTAATCTCATGGTAAGACTTGGAGTGAAGTGCTGCAAAATCAAAAACTTAGGCTTAAATAGCATGACACAGACCCTTATCTGTTGGAGACCCGCCTATGAACCCTCGATCGCTGCTACTCCCAACACTCCTGGTTTTCTCTGCTTTATCCACACCAGGACAGGCCGAAAACATTGATCACACTCGCCAACTCCTCTCCACACGGCAATGTGTGCGGTGTGACTTAACTCGGGCTGGATTGGTGTTTGCCGAATTGGCAGGGGCGAACTTAACCGGGGCAAATTTGATGCAGGCAAACCTCAGTCGGGCGAATTTGCAGGGGGCGGATTTGCGGGGAGCGAACCTGGTTGGGGTCTCTTTCAATGGCGCGATTTTGGTAGGGGCGAAATTAGATGGAGCCAATTTAGCCGGAGCCGATCTCCGGGGGGCATATTTGAATGGTGCCAGTTTAGAAGGGGCGATCGTGGATGGCGCTTACTTGCAGGGCGCGATTGGATTACCCACCACGGTCGGGAAACTGGAGGATTTTTATCGCTGGGCGATCGAAGATGAACGGCAGAAGAACTATGTCTCCGCGATCGCCAACTTTACCAAAGTGATTGAACGCAAACCCGATTTTGCGCCAGCCTTTATGGGGCGTTCGGCTTCCCGGTTGCAGGGGGGAGATCTCAAAGGGGCGATCGTCGATGCCCGCCAAGCAGAAACCCTATTTGCCGCCCAAGGAGATGAGAAAAACGCTGAAATTGCCGGGAAACTGGCGTTGGCGCTCGAAAAGCCCCCGGAGGAGCGACCCACCAAGAAAGGAGGATTTGGCAATTTCCTGGTCGGACTCCTGGGCGGGGCACTTCAGCTCTTTCTCACTCGTTTCCCAGTTCCTTTCTTTTAAGGAGACATTGGGCCTGTGCCGGTCAGGCGGCAATGATGTCCCATAAACCAGAAAGCGAATCAGTACTGACGAAAGCGTCGTAATTTGTGCCGTTCATCATCCAGAACCCGTTTTCGCCAGTCACATAGTTTCGCACAATTAGGTCTGCAAACCCATCACCATTCACATCTTGACAGTCTAGAATCATCCAACCAGCTCCATTACCAGGAATGTTAACGGTCGTAGAGTTGGTGTAGTTGCCGCCGTTGAGTGACCAAATCTGAGTTTCGCCTGTGGAGTAATTACGCCACAGGATGTCAACAAAACCATCGTTGTTCCAATCTGACATTTCATGGGCAACCCAGCGGGAATTGAGCGTTGGGAGGGTGATGGTGTTGGCGATCGTGGTGCCGCTCATCTGCCAGATGTCACTTTGACCCGTGACTCGGTTCTGCCACAAGATATCTGGAGTCAGGTTGTTGTCTACATCGGCGACACCGCTAACGACCCAATCCCGCGATCGGCCTGGCAAGACTTGAATTCCTGTCATTGCAGTTCCAGTCATCATCCAGACACCCGTCATTTCATGGTAATTCGAACGCCAAAGCAGATCAGGCGTTCCGTTGAGATCAAAGTCATCTACACCAACAATGCGCCAATCGCTATTTGCAGGGGAGTCGGGCAGCAATACATAACTTTGGACGTTCGTTCCGTTCATCAACCACAAGCCATTGCTTCCAGTGGCGACGTTGTGCCAGAGAAGATCGTCGTACCCATTGCCATCAAAATCGGCTAGTCCAGCCACTTGCCAACCGCCACCCGCAGTACCCATGTTGATCGAGTAGAGCGGGGTTGAACCATTCATCAATTGCAGTTCGACAGCGCCTGTGTAGTAGTTGTACCGCACCAAATCGTCTGAACCGTTGTTGTCAAAATCGCTGCCAAGCAAATTATTTTGGTAAGCGGCAAGGCTTTCGACCTTGAACGGGAGTGTGGTTTCAATACTGCCGGACTGAAATTCCAGTTCCCAGTTGCCATCGTGCCCAGTCAAGTCGATCGAGGCAGCTACATCGGCTTGCGTCAATTCGCCTATTAATTGGATAAAACTTTCCCCCATATCGCCTGCGGCCACATTGCAGCCATAGAACAAAATATCGGCGTCTTCTGTGAGTGCCCCAGCCCAGGATTGGAGCTGGCTAGCATAGCTGGACAAATTGTTGAGGGTTAAATCGTTTGCGCCAAACTGAAGCCCACCGACATTGCCATGAGAAACAATGTGCAGGCTGGAAATGTTGCTTTGCCCAGACAAGACCTGCGTAATTTGAGCGATCGCATCCTGCTCGGCCTGCAGGATGTGAACTTCCGTACCAGCAACAACGGCAGAATTAAGAGTTTGATAATCGGCAAGCGTGGAATCAATAAAAAGAAGCGAGGCCGCCGATCGCGCCGTAGAAATTTTTTGAGCTGGTGATGTTAAAGGACTTGATTCTAGAAATGGCTGGAAAGAACTGGCATTTGCGTCTAAATTCACAGCGGGTTCTAATGAAGAGTATGCAGAAATCAGTTGACCATTCATAAGATATAAACCTGGCGCTAATGCCTTTGAGAAGACTTCCTCCTAAGGTTGCCCAGGCGATCGCTCAAATATCTGAGCAAAAATTCGTAATTTTTTTATGGATTTAGATGCGGTTAGTAAGTATAGTTACGGCTTTTTAGCTCATGGCTGCATCTAAACAGACTTACTCAAAATCGTTATGACTATGATATATTCGTTACAGTCTGTGACGACTCTTGGCCCTGACTCCAGTTGAGCGCGGCTGAACCTGTCGCACAGGTAACCACTGAAAGACGCACTTGTTACTTGGAGGCTACTATCTCATGCATCAAGAAGGATGCTTGCGGGTTGGGCAATCCGCTCCCGACTTTACCGCAACTGCTGTGGTGGATCAGGAATTTAAGACCATCAAACTGTCTGATTATCGCGGTAAGTACGTGGTCTTGTTTTTCTACCCCCTTGACTTTACCTTTGTTTGTCCCACTGAGATCACCGCATTCAGCGATCGCTTCGAGGAATTCAAGTCCATCAACACTGAAGTGTTGGGCGTTTCAGTAGATAGCGAATTTTCTCATTTGGCCTGGGTTCAAACCGATCGTAAGTCTGGTGGGGTCGGCGACCTGACCTACCCGCTGGTTTCTGACATCAAAAAAGAAATCAGTTCGGCTTACAACGTGCTAACCGATGAAGGCATTGCCCTCCGCGGCCTGTTCATCATTGACAAAGATGGTGTAATTCAGCATGCAACCATCAACAACCTGGCGTTTGGTCGCAGCGTGGATGAAACCCTCCGGACGCTGCAAGCCATTCAGTATGTGCAATCTCATCCGGATGAAGTTTGCCCCGCTGGTTGGAAGCCTGGTGACGCCACCATGAATCCTGACCCTGTGAAGTCTAAGGATTACTTCGCGGCTGTCTAGTGCCAGAAGACGATAGCACTACCAAACTCGGGCTTTTTCCAAAAAGGTCCGAGTTTTATGTATGTGGCTTTACTTAAACGAGATTCATGATGCAGAAGATTTGCTTTGAGCTTGAAGTTTACTCCTTCCACATTGATTTTCTAGGGCATGTGAACAATACAGTCTATGTGCAATGGATGGAGATTGGGCGCACGAAGTTGTTAGAGGCGATCGCTTTGCCCGTGCACGAAATTTTTGATCAAGGGTTTGCGCCGGTGTTGGTTCAAACAAACATTACCTACAAGTCGCCACTCCTTTTGGGCGATCGAGTGCAGGTGGAATTATGGCTTTCTGAATTGAGAAATGCGTCTGCGGTGATGCAGTTTCGGTTTTACAATCCTCAAGGGACTTTAGCCGCCGAGGGTTGGCAGAAAGGACTATTTGTCGATCGCGCCTCCATGCGTCCGAGGCGATTGAGACCTGAAGAACGGGCTCTATTTCTGCCCTACCTTCATCCAGTGACAGCCACAGCAACGGAAAGTGGACTAGCGATCGCTGCAACTTCCGCCTCTGCGTAAATGCGTTAAATTACATCTGAGTTTATGAGCCGAACAGATTTATGACCTATCTCGAAACAACTGCCCAATTTTATGCCGCAGCGGCTGAAACACCCCAGGAAGGACTGTGTTGTGTCAGCACTCCACCGTTGCAATTACCGGGGCTGCATATTCCCGAAATCATGCAGCAAATGAATTACGGCTGTGGCTCAACCGTGCATCCAACGGAGTTGTTTGGGCAGCCAACGGTGTTGTACATCGGTGTGGGTGGCGGGATTGAAGCCCTTCAGTTTGCTTACTTTTGTCGGCAACCGGGTGGTGTCATTGCCGTTGATCCGGTGCCAGAAATGCGGCAGGCTGCAACTCGGAACCTGCAACTAGCGGCAACAGTCAATTCCTGGTTTCGGCCTGAGTTTGTGCAAATTTTGGCAGGGGATGCGTTTGCGCTGCCGGTGCCGGATGCTTCGATCGATGTTGTAGCGCAGAACTGTTTGTTTAATATCTTTGAGCCGGATGATTTACAACGGGCCTTGCAGGAAGCGTATCGCGTCTTGAAACCGGGTGGTCGGTTGATTATGAGTGACCCGATCGCCACCCGTTCAATTCCCGCCCATTTACAGCAGGATGAACGCCTGCGCGCCCTTTGCCTGTCGGGAGCATTGACCTACGAAGCGTATATTCAGCATCTGGTGGCGATCGGGTTTGGCCAAGTCGAAATTCGGGCGCGGCGACCGTATCGTTTGCTGGATACAGCGAACTACAATCTAGACACGCCGCTGCTGCTGGAAAGTTTGGATTCGGTTTCGTTTAAGGTGCCTCTGCCGGCAGATGGTACTTGCGTATTTACTGGGAAAACGGCAATTTATGTTGGGGCAGAAGCGCTACTGGACGATCGTGCGGGGCACTTGTTGCAACGCGGAATTCCTTTGGCGGTGTGTGATAAAACCGCAGCCAAGTTTGCCGTGCAATTTCCGCAAGACGTTGTGATCACACCATCGACCTGGCACTACAGCGGCGGCGGTTGCTGCTAGGGATCTTTCCTCATCCCCAACCCTGCTTTCACAGGCGAAGGGAGCCAGTACAAGGAACGTTTATATGAATCCGCAAATCCTGTTTCAAACGATCTTGCATTGGATTGATGGGCTGGGAGTCACCGGCGGTCTTGCCTTTATCGTTATTTACATCATCGCTACCGTGGCCTGCGTACCCGGTACGATTTTGACGCTGGGCGCAGGGGTGGTGTTTGGCGTGGCACTCGGCTCGGTCTATGCCTGGACGGGGGCAACGTTGGGGGCGATCGCGGCCTTTCTGGTGGCGCTATCTGGTGCGAGGTTGGGTCAGCCAAAAGATTGCGGGCAAGCAAAACTTTGCCGCGATCGATGAGGCTGTAGCTCAAGCCGGTTTCAAAATCGTGCTGTTGACGCGGCTTTCCCCTATATTTCCGTTTGTTTTGCTGAATTATGCTTTTGGCATCACGGGTGTTTCGTTGAAAGATTATGCGCTGGGAGCGATCGGCATGGTTCCCGGCACTGTGCTGTACGTCTACATTGGCTCTTTAGCCGGTGACCTAGCTCGAATTGGCATGGAAACACAAGCGCCCAATCCAACTGTGCAACTGATCGTTCGCATTGTGGGATTAGGGGCTACAGTTGTAGCTACCGTTTACGTCACGCGAATCGCCCGCAGTGCGCTACAAGAACAGTATTTGAATGATGCGGATAGCGAATCCTCAAATTGAGGGCGTAAATATCGCTTATCAGACTGTTTTGGGTTGAGGGGCGCGGCCATAGGTATGAACCATTGATTTCAAACAATCGCCCAGTTCGTACCCCAAAGCGCCGCTCCAGTAACGCCATTGCCAGTTCCCTTCAGGTTTACCAGGAAAGTTCATGCGAGCGGTTTCACCCAAACCCAACAGATCTTGCACGGGAATGATCGCGAGATTGGCCACAGAACTGTAAGCCAGCCGAATTAAGTCCCAGTGAATGCCGTCCGGGCTGAGGTGTCCCAGATACCGGAGAATAGCTTCCCGCTCCCAGTCTTCGCGACTGTTGAACCAACCAACAGTGGTGTCGTTATCGTGAGTGCCAGTGTAAACCACACAGTTAGGCGAAAAGTTAAACGGCAAAAATGGATTTGCTGGATCAGAGCCAAACGCAAATTGCAGGATCTTCATTCCAGGAAACTCAAAGCGATCGCGCAGAGCCTCCACTTCTGGCGTAATCACACCCAAATCCTCCGCCAGAATAGGTAACTTGCCAAGTTGATCACGCAACCGCTCAAAGAACTCTCCACCTGGTGCTTCGAGCCATTCTCCTGTTTCTGCTGTGCGGGCTGCCGGCTCGATTTCTGGATCCAGTTCCACCGCCCAAAAAGATTCAAAGCCACGAAAATGATCGATGCGAATAATGTCTACGTAATCGAGCATGGCTTCAAAGCGTTGAATCCACCATTTGAAGTCCGTTTTTTGTAAATGCTCCCAGTTGTAGACGGGATTGCCCCACAGTTGCCCGGTGGCGCTGAAGTAGTCGGGCGGAACACCGGCCATTAATGCCGGTTGATAGGTGTCTGGATCAAGACAGAAGTTGTCGGGGTTGGCCCACACATCAGCACTATCATGGGCAACGTAAATCGGAATGTCGCCAATAATCTCAATGTCGTGATCGTTGGCGTACTGCTTAAGCTGCGACCATTGCGAGAAGAAGGCAAACTGCAAGAATTTGTGAAAGACAATCTCTGTGTTGAGCCGTCTCCCCCATTGATCCAGGGCAGCGGGCGATCGCGTGACTAATTCTGGTTCCCACTCAAACCAACTTTTGCCCTCATGGGCTTCTTTCAACGCCATGTACATGGCGAAATCATCTAACCAATAGGCTTTGCTGGCACAAAACCCCGCAAATCGAGTCTTTTGAATCTCCGACGCATTTGCTTTGAAGCCTTCACAAGCTTTTAGCAACAAAGGCAGTTTGTACGCCACCACCTGTTCGTAATCCACCCGATCGCCGGGAAACTCCGGCACGTGCCATAGGTCTTCGTCTGCCAAAAACCCTTCATCCCGCAATAACTCCAGGCTGATCAGTAAGGGGTTGCCCGCGAGCGCGGAATAACACATGTAGGGTGAATTGCCGTACCCCGTTGGCCCCAACGGCAACACCTGCCAGTATTGCTGTCCGCTGCCCGCCAAAAAGTCGATAAACCAGTAAGCTTCCTGGCCTAAATCACCAATTCCAAATCGACCAGGAAATGAAGTTGGGTGCAGCAAAATTCCACTGGCGCGCGTTTTTGGCATGGTTTTCCTCAAACAAAATAATTGGGGTGGGCAGGTGCCTCGACTCTATCATGCGATCGAGACTAAATCGATTCTTAACTTTTCTACATTATTTGCTTGCGCCCGGACTGCCTCCATTCCTGAGACAGAGAATTCATGCTCTAATGCAGCCATGCCTATTTTTTCGCGTTCCTCTTGACTGGTATGGCTTATCGCAATCCTGCTCCCACTGTTGATATCATCATTGAACTGATTGATCGACCGCATCGTCCGATTATCCTGATTGAACGGCTGAATCCACCTTACGGTTGGGCGATTCCCGGCGGTTTTGTCGACTATGGCGAATCGGTGGAAACCGCTGCCCAACGCGAAGCCCAGGAAGAAACAGACTTGCAGGTGCAGTTAGTCGAGCAGTTTTATGTTTATTCTGATCCCGATCGTGATCCGCGCCAACACACCCTCAGTATCGTGTTTATTGCCACCGCGATCGGCAATCCGAAGGCAGGAGACGATGCCAAACATTTAGAGGTGTTTGAACCGTGGCGGTTTCCCTCCAACCTTTGTTTTGATCACGATCGGATCTTGCGCGATTACTTAAACTATCGAAATTATGGGCAAAGGCCGCGAGTACGCAGTAAGGAATGGGGTGCATGAGGTGATAAAGTTTGACCGGGAAGAAATTCTTAGCTTTCTCCCACTCCCTACTCCTACATTTCCTACTCCATTTATGCGTGAAGTCATTCGGACTAATCAAGCTCCTGCCCCCGTTGGCCCTTACAATCAGGCGATCGCAGCCTCTGGTCGGATGCTGTTTGTGGCGGGCCAAATTCCGCTTGATCCAGAAACTGGGCTGATCGTGGGTGAAGGCGATGTGGCCGTCCAAACGGAGCGATCGCTGCAAAACCTCAAAGCCATCTTGGAAGCTGGTGGTGCAACGTTCCAAGATGTGGTGAAAACGACGGTTTTCCTTAAAAATATGAACGATTTTGCCGCGATGAATGCCGTGTACGCGCAATATTTTGCCGAGGAGACTGCCCCTGCACGGGCGGCGGTGGAAGTCGCTCGCTTACCGAAAGATGTCCTGGTGGAAGTTGAGTGTATCGCTGTAATTGCAACTCCTTAAATCTGTATTTTTTCAGTTTCCAGTTGACTGATGAATGGGAAGTTGAATGACAAATTCAGCTCCAGCACCGGGAGTTGAAAAACACTCAAGTTTACCGTAACGCTTTTCGGTCACAATTTGATAACCGATGGATATTCCTAATACTGGCATGCACTGGCAAAACTGCGACCCAACTAACAAAATCCCGATCGCAGCATAAGTAGTAAGTTGGAGCGATCTTTCAGCAGATGAGTAATGTAATTGGGAGTACCACCAGCAACATTCGGCATCTCTTGTTTCTTCCATAATTTGGCGGATTTCCGTTGCCCGAGTACAGATTGGGGAATGCCAAAATTCAAGGTAGAATTCTAAAGAGGTGTTTAATTTATCTAAGGATCATGGATTTAATAAAACCGCATTCTTGCGTAGGATGTGTTAGCGCAGCGTAACGCATCGACTCCTGGGCTTGCGATGCGTTACGGCTAGCGCCTAACACATCCTACAAAAACCGATCTT
>Ga0224722_1000010_pt1 | contig 91923 bp, 93 predicted proteins | sample Balambano_FR1_Me_FD_161646 | JGI IMG/M metagenome (GOLD analysis project Ga0224722, IMG submission 161646) | Freshwater sediment microbial communities from Lake Towuti, South Sulawesi, Indonesia - Balambano_FR1_MetaG | ecosystem: Environmental > Aquatic > Freshwater > Lake > Sediment | place...
CGCTGGCAGCACGTAGGCGTCGCGTTGCAGGTCGCTGGTGTAATCACCATTGCGCAGGCCCATGTCGAAGTGCACGATCATGCCGGGCTCAATAACGATGTCGTCGGGGATGCCGTGCCCGATGGACGAGTCCGGCCCGGCGTTGACGATCGGGCAGTTCACCCGCTCCCAGCCGAACTCGGCGTCGTAGCTGGCCACGATCTCGCCGGCGCGCTGCCACACCTGCCGCTCGGTCATGCCCCGCAAGGGCAGGCCGAACAACTCTTTGTAAACCGCCTCGGTGATCAGGATCGTCTCCTTGATCTTGGCCACTTCGGCCAGCGACTTGCGCTCGCGCAACCGGCGGGCGATGCCCTCAGCGCTGACGAAGCGATCAACGAATGGCGGGCCGAGTAGTTCACTCAACTTCAGGAACATGCCGTGCGTCAGGCCGTCGCTGCTCACGTCGCTGAGCGAATAATTCAGCGCGATGGTGTGTGGGTCGAGCCGCTGGATCTCGCTCGTCAGCAACTCGCGGATGCTCTGGTCGTAGCCCAGCACCTGGGTGTAGGCGCCCAGCTTGGTGATGTTGTCGGCGTCGTAGCGGCCAACCAGCGCGATCTTCTCGCCGCCCTTCGTGATGATGAACGCGCTCACCCACGTCACACCAAAGCCGACGATCACGTCGAGCGCCGGGTCGTGCGTCTGGCTGGTCTCGCGCACAAACGTGACCCACGCATCAACGTTTTGCTCGTTGAGCAATTGAACCGCCTGATCGAGTTTTTCCTGGACGATGGTTTGCATAGATACTCCTGGTGTGATTAGCCGACGGTCATTTGCCAAGCTTGGGGTCGCACTGCTTGCGGCTTTTGCCATGCGCAGCAAATGGTCGCACGCGGCGGATGATACGCCAGCGACCGCGCAAGGTGAAATCACCCTCGCTGCCGTCGGCGACATCATGCTGGCGCGCAGCATCGGCGCGGCCCTGCGGCGCAATCCCGCCGACTCACCCTTCGCCGGCGTGGTCGAGCATCTGCGCGCGGCAGATGTGACCGTCGGCAACCTCGAATGCCCGCTGGGCAGCGAAGGTCAACGCGCACGCAAGTCCTATACCTTCCTCGCGCCGCCGGTGGGCGCGGCCAGCCTGGCCGACGCCGACTTCGACGTGGTTTCGCTGGCCAACAACCACAGCCTCGACTTCGGCCCGCAGGCGCTTGAATCCACGTAGCGCTTGCTGGATGCGGCAGGGGTGCGCTCCGTCGGCACAGGCCGCAATCGCACCGAGGCACATCGGCCCGTCTTGCTCAACGTGAAGGGCATGCGGCTGGCCTTGTTGGCCTACGTCAACACGCCGGCCGAGGGCAGCTATCGCCGCGCGACGTGGGAGGCGACCGACGAACGCGCTGGCGTGGCGTGGGGCGTGGCCGATGAGATCAAGGCCGGCGTCGCCGCCGCAAGAGCGCAAGCCGACATCGTGATCGTGCTGCTGCACAGCGGCAGCGAGGGCCGCGACCGGCCAAACGCGACGCAACGCAGCCTGGCTCGCGCGGCCATTGACGGCGGCGCCGCGCTTGTGGTCGGCGCGCACCCGCACGTGCTGCAAGGCATCGAGCGCTATGGCAACGGCGTCATCGCCTACAGCCTGGGCAACTTTGTGTTCGATGGCTTTCGCCGCGCGGCCAACGAGAGCGCGATTCTGCGCGTGGCGCTTGGGCGTGAGGGCGTGCGCGATCTGGCATGGACGCCGGTCGTGATTCAACGCGGCCGGCCACAGCTTGCCGAAGGGCGACAAGCGCAGCGCATCCTCGCCCGCATTGCGCGGCTGTCGGCGCAGTTGTCGCGGTGAGCTTGCATGCGCAACAAACACACAGCCCTACAATGCGCCTCGATGAGTCATCCACCGGCTGCACAGACTGCACAGGCTGCACTGCATGCAGCGCAATGGCAACAGGCGAAAGCGCTGTTCGAAGCCGCGCTTGCCGAACGAGACACGCCGGATGCCCACGACGGCCTGGGCCTGGCGCTGTGGTGGCTGAACGAAGTGAGCGCCGCGCATGAGCAGCGCACCCTCGCCTATCTGGGCTACAAGCAACGCGGCGACGCCCCGCGCGCGGCTTTGCTGGCTGCATGGCTAGCGCGTGAGCAAGTCTTTCTGCGCGCCAACGCCAGCGCCATGAACGGCTGGTTCGCCCGCGCCGACCGGCTGCTGGCCGATCACGGCCCATGCGCCGAACGTGGTTGGGTGGATGTGTATCGCGCCTCCATGACAGCGTCGCCGCAAGCGTTGGAGCAAACGGCCCAGGCGGCCATCAGCCTTGCGCGCGACTTCGCCGATCCCGGCCTCGAAGCGCTGGCCATCGCCTTCACCGGCATGGCCCGCGTGGCGCTGGGGCGGGTGAACGATGGCCTGGCGTGTATTGACGAGGCCATGGCCGCGGCCACCGGCGGCGAAGTGCGCGACCCGTTCGTCGTGTGCGAGGTGTTCTGCGTCACCCTGTCCGCATGCGAGCTGGCCGGGGATTGGGCGCGCACCGATCAGTGGTGCCAGGCTGCCAGCGAGTACGCCCAGCGTTGCAACAGCCCGTTTCTGTCGGCCTATTGCCGCACGACCTATGGCGGCTTGCTAGCGGCGACAGGGCGTTGGCTCGAGGCGGAGGCGGCGCTGACCGAAGCCATCCGCACCTTCGACGCCGGACATCAAGCCTTGCGCGTCCACGCTGTGATCAAACTGGCTGAATTGCGCGTGAGCCAGGGACGGCTGGAAGAGGCCGAAGTGTTGCTGGCTGGATATGAGGACTACGGCAGCGCCATCGCGCCGCTGGCGCGCTTGCACCTGGCGCGCGGCGAAACCCAGTTGGCCCAGGCCATGCTGGCGCAGCATCTGCAATCGTCCGAGCCGAACAGCCTGCACCGCGCGCCGCTGTTGCGGCTGCTGGTGGACGTGCATCTGGCGCGCGACGACGCGGCGGCGGCGCGGCGCGCAGGTGAGGAACTGAACGCGTTGGCGCACAGCACGCGCAGCGACCTGCTGTTGGCGCAGGCCGAAATGGCGCAGGGCCAGATCAAGCGCGCGGCCGGCGACGACGATGCTGACGCTGCGCAACACTTCCTGGCCGCGCTCGACCGCATGAAGGCCTACGAGCAATCGCTGCTGGCCGGGCGCGCCAAGTTGGAGGTGGCGCGCACGGTGGCGGACAGCGACCCTGTCGGCGCGACGGCCTGGGCCCGCGCGGCGCTGGCCTGCTTCGAGCGTCTGGGGGCAGCGCGCGACGCCGACGAGGCCGCGCGCGTGCTGCGCGGTTTGGGCGCGGGCGGGCGAACTCCTGCGCGCCATCAAGATGTGTTGACGCAGCGCGAGCAGGAAGTGCTGGCGCTGCTGGCGCACGGCCTGACCAATCGCCAGATCGCCGGGCGGCTCGTCATCAGCGCCAAGACGGCTGAGCATCACGTCGGCCAGGTCCTCGCCAAACTCGGCCTGCGCAGCCGGGCCGAAGCCGCGGCCTACGCCAGCAAGCGGCAGTAGGCGTCAGGCAGCAGGGCGTGCTCACCGTAGCGCGCCGCCGAAGCGGGCGAGCGTTGGATGAGGGTGGTGAATAGGGGAAAGCCCCGATGCGCCTCGCCATCGCCGCCCTATGCTCATTGCATCGCGCGATTCACAAGGAGATCATGCAATGACCGAACAGACTGCTCACCACAACGCCATCATTCAGCCCGCCCAACAGGGCCGCGCGCTGTGGCACCTTGGCGCGCTGATGACCTTTAAGGCGCTGACGTCGGAGACGGATGGCAAGTTCTGGGCCCTGGAAGGGTTCGCCGACAAGCACATGGCCGTGCCGCTGCACGTGCACACGCACGAGGACGAAATGTGGTTCGTGCTGGAGGGGGAAATCGCTTTCACCCTCGGCGACGAGACGCGCATCGGCAGGCCTGGCACGTTCGTCTACATCCCGCGCGGCGTGGCGCACACCTTCCAGATCAAGTCCGAGACCGCGCGCTGGTTTGGCGTGGGCATAGATGGGACGCTCGACCAATGGTTCTTCGAGACTGGCGAACCAGCGCAAGCGCGCACGTTGCCGCCCCCATCCGCCGCACCGCCGGACGAGCGCGCCATCAGCGCCATCGTCGCCAGCCTGAAGGCCTACGGCACCGACACGCTTGGCCCGCCGCCTGGGGTGTGATGCACTTCAAACCTCTGGGGTCTCCGAAGCGAAGCGAAGGCCCCGGAGGTTTTGGACACAGCTGGCAGTTACGGCTGCTGTGCCTTTTGCGCTTCCAGACTCAGTAGTTGAAAATTTCGACGTTTGCCGCGTTCACACGGCCATAAGATGGCCGTGCTACAGAGCAGCGTCCCAAGCTTGGGACTTAAAACCGGCTTCAGCCGGGGCTGTTTTGTAGCTCGCCGATTTATCGGTGGGCGGACACGGCAAGCGCGAGCCGATGTTTTCAAGTACTGAGACTTTGCAGATATTCGGCGATCTCGACGCTGGCCTCGCGCGCTTGGCCAAAGTCCTCGGAGCGCTCCGACAACGCCGCGACGACTGCATCCTTGCCCCATTCGCTCAAGCCAAACGTGCGCGGCCGGCGCGGCAGCCGGAACTGGCTGTGGTCGTGATACACGATCGTGACGAGCGTGCCGACGGGCGCACCCTCTTTGGCGGTCACGGTGCACCAGAACCAGCGCTGCTGATCGGTCTCGTCGGCGTTGCCCCACTCGCGCGAGATGTTGAAATCGCCCGGCAAGCCCGGATCGAGTTTCAATCCAGCTTGTCTGAATTGCTTCTCGACCGGGCGAAACAGGCTATCGAGATACGTGCCATAGGCCATGTCGCCGGCGCGGGCGTAGGCGTCTATCAGCTTGTCGTGTTTCTCACGCAGCACAGCTTCCCAGGTTGTTTCAACAAAGCCATCCACGTGGTTTGCAAGTGCAAAGATATCGTTCGCATGCGCGGCGGCAAGAAACGCATTCTGTGAAGTTGTCATGACCTGAAGAGCCGTCCCATCCTTCAAAAGATACTCATGCGCCATACAATCCCGGCGCAATGACATCTGTTTCCCTTGACCCATCTCGCGCCATTGCCGACCTGCGCGAACTGGCCGCGCTCACGTCTGATGAACACGGCGCGCAGCGCGTGGCCTGGACGCCGGCGTGGGGCAAGGCGCGCGAGTGGTATCGCGCTAAGCTGGCTGAGTTGCCGGTGCAGGTTGAGGTTGAGCAGGATGAGGCGGGCAACATTTGGGCGACGCTGCCAGGCGCTTCATCAAAATCCTTGATCCTCGGCAGCCACCTCGACAGCGTGCCGAACGGCGGCTGGTTGGATGGCTGCTTCGGCGTGATCGGCGGGCTGGAAGTGCTGCGCCGCATCGCCAGCGCGGGCGTGCCGCCGGTCACGGTGCGGCTGGTGGATTGGGCCGACGAGGAGGGCGCGCGCTTTGGCCGCAGCCTGTTCGGCAGCAGCGCCGTCGCCAGGCGATTGAACGCCGAATGGGTGAACCGCCTGGTGGACATCAACGGCGTGCGCCTGCCCGACGCGGTGCGCGCTTTCGGCGTCAGCGTCGAAACGGCCGAACAAGCGCACAAGCAAATCAGTAACGCCGGCGCGTATCTGGAGATGCACATCGAGCAGGGGCCGGTGCTCGAATCGCTGGGCCTGCCGCTGGGTGCGGTGATCGGCTGCACCGGCATCGAGCGGCATCAACTGACATTCACTGGCATGGCCGCGCACGCCGGCGGCTTCCCGATGCATCTGCGCAACGACGCCTTCTTGGCAGCGGCGCGCTTTGCGCTCGACGTGCGCGAGATCGCCAAGCGCCACGGCGGCGTGGGCACAAATGGCCGCGTGCGCAACACACCCGATATCCCGACGGCCGTGGCCGGCGAGTGCGCCATCACGCTGGACATGCGCCACATTGATGCGCTGCAATTGGAGGAGATGGTGTCCGAGGCGCGCGCGGCCAGCGAACGGGTCGCCAACGACGAAGGCGTGGGCGTCGCGTGGCGCACGATCTACCAATCGCCGCCCCAACCGTTTCACCCACATCTGGTGGACTGGTGCGACGAGGCCATCCGCGAGGTCAACGACGGCGCTTCGCACGGTGCTGCGCACCGCATGCCCAGCGGCCCTGGTCACGATGCCATCGAGATGGCCTGGGCTGGCGTGCCGACAGCCATGTTGTTTGTGCAGAGCCTGCGCGGCCTGTCCCACAACAAGGACGAGGACACGCGCGTCGAGCATCTTGAGCTGGCCGTGCGCGCCTTTGATCGCCTGGCCGACAAGGTGATGGCGTGGCTCACCGGTTTAAGCGCGTGAGCTTGTCCGGGTTGCGCATGGCATAGATGCCGCGGATGCGGCCGGCGCTCACGTCGAACGAGTAGATCGTGGTCAGGCGTCCGTCCTCACGCACGACCAGCGCTGGCCGGCCGTTGACCGGCATGACCTCGACCGACCAGTTCAAGTTCGTCCGCGCCGCGACGCGCGGCAAACCGATGATGAACCGGCTGACGTGATCTGGCCCCAGCAACGGATGAGTCGCTGCCGCCGCCTTGCCGCCGCCGTCGCTGACCATCTGCACGTCGTCGCTCATCAGTTGCATCAGCCCGGCCAGGTCTCCGGTGCTGACGGCCTGCATGAACGAGTGCAACACGCGTTGATGTTCCTCCGGTGTGGTGCGGATGCGCGGGCGATGCTCAGCCACTTGCTTCTTCGCTCGGCTGACCAGTTGGCGGCAGGCGGCCTCGCTCTTGTCGAGGAATGCCGCGATCTCGGTGTAGCTGTAATCAAACACTTCGTGCAACAAAAAGGCAGCCCGCTCTTCCGCCGACAAGTTTTGCAACAGCAACACGAATGCCGTCGAGATCGAATCAAGGTCGGCGGCGCGGTCGGCCGGGTCGCGCGCCTCAGGCAGCAGATCAGTCATCAACGGTTCCGGCAACGACGGGCCGACATACACCTCGCGCTGCGCCTGCGCGCTCTTGATGCGGTCGAGGCACAGCCGTGTGACGACGGTGACGAGAAAGGCTTCGGTTGAACGAAGATCGTGTGGGTTGGCTGAGGCATAGCGCAAATAAGCGTCCTGCACGGCGTCCTCGGCATCGCCCACCACGCCGAGCATGCGGTAGGCGATGCCGAACAGCTTGCCGCGATGCGCTTCAAACTCGCGAGCGGCGTGAGCCACATCAGCGTCGTTCATGTTTCCGCGGCCAATGATAGGTCGGGCGTCGGACTTTGCGTCACTGCCGTGTGCGCGAGAGAACCGCGATAGATGTCGAAGCGTTTCTCGAGTGCGAATGTCAGCATCACGCCGCGCAAGATTGCCTCCTTCGTCCAAACGGCTCGCCGGCCCGTGACCACGCGCGGCTTCGGAGCGTCATCTGTGCTCACAGGTTGCACCAACGCATCCTTGCGGCCCAAGCTGATGCAGCGCAGGACGTAACCGAAGGCGAAGGGCTGTTGCGGCTTTCCCAACACCGCCGCAGCGACGTTCTCAGCAACATGCGCGCCCATGGGGATGGCCGTGGCGCAGGCCATGCGCAGCGGCATGTCCGCGGCGTCCTCAAACACAGCGGCGTCGCCCGCGCCATAGACCTCGGGATGCGAGACCGAGCGCATGAACGCGTCCGTCACCAGTTGCCCAGATGCATTGACGGCCAAGCCCGCCTCTCGGACCAGCGCCGGCGCGACGAGTCCGGCGCAGTTGATGCACACGTCAAACGGCAGTCGCTCGCCGGTCGCGGTGACGGCGCAACCGGGCTCGATGCGTGCAATCGCGGTGTTGTCGTGAATGGCGATGGCGTGCCGAGCGAAGACGGCACGCACGTAGGCTGCGCCGGCGGGCGACAGATCGTCGCCCAGCGCGCCGCGCGTCGCCAGGGCCACGCGCAACGAGGGAAACGACTCGGCGACCTCCGTCGCGGCCTCCATGCCGGTCAGCCCGCCGCCGATGACGAGGACGCGCCCGCCCGTTGCGGCTGCGCGTTTGAGCGCGGCGGACAAGCCAGTGCTGTCGCTCGCGTCGAGGGTGAAGACGTGTTCCAAGCCGGGGATACGCGCGCGGTCGGTCCGGCTGCCGAGCGCGTAGATCAGGAAGTCGTAGGCCCTGGATTGCGTGCCCGATGCGGTTTCGATCATCACTTGCTTTTGATTCGGCCGAATGGCCGTGGCGCGGCCGTGCACAAAACGCGCTCGGGGGCTCAGCATCTTGTGGATGGGGTAAGCCTTGGGATGTTGCCCGGCTGCGACTTGGTGCAGCCGCGTGCGCTCGATGAAGGCATCGCTGGCGTTGATCAGAGTGATGGTCGCCCGGTCTTGCGGGAGTTTGCGCGCCAGGCGTTGCGCGGCCATCATGCCAGCGAAGCCTGCACCGAGAATAACGATTTGGGTATTCATGTGTCACCTCACTTCAACAAGGAAGACGAGGTGAGGCGCGCGTTTGTGACAAAACAGAACCCCGATTTCGTCGAAGTCGGGGTTCTGAGACGGCGGCGACAGCAAGACCACCGGCTAACGCACGCCGTATACCGAGCCGTTGAAGCTGTTCGGCTGTTCGGCTGTGCGGCTGTGCGGATGGCGGCATCACGCACAGCAGGTGAGCAGCCAAAGCCACAAAATTCTATCGCGCCTAAAATCCGATGCATGAGCACCCTCGACCCCAAGCGGACTGTGGAAGAACTGAAGGAATTGCGCGCGCTGACCAGCGATCCCGCCACCGGCGGCGCGATGCGCGTGGCGTGGACCGATACATGGCTCGACTCGCGCAAGTGGCTGCGCGAGAAGGCCGCCGGCCTGCCCGTTGAAGTGCACGACGACGAGGCGGGCAACACCTGGTTCACGCTCAAGGGCAAGTCGAAGCGGGAACTGCTCATCGGGGGGCACATGGACAGCGTGCCGAACGGCGGCTGGTTGGATGGCTGCCTGAATGTGCTGGCGGGATTGGAAGTGCTGCGCCGCATCAACGACCAATATCAAGGCAAGCCGCCGGTGACGGTGCGGCTGGTGGATTGGGCCGATGAGGAGGGCGCGCGCTTTGGCCGCAGCCTGCTGGGCAGCAGCGCCTGCGCGGGCGTGAACTTCGATCCGAAGGTCGAGCGTCACCGCAAAGACAAGGACGGCATCTCGATTGAAGAGGCCGTCCGGCGTTGCGGCGTGGACATTGACCACATGCGCAAGTCGCATAAGGAACTCAAGAATGCCGCGGCGTATCTCGAATTGCACATCGAGCAGGGGCCGGTGTTGGAGAGCATGGGGCTGGCGCTCGGCGCGGTGCTGGGCACATTCGGCGTCGAGCGGCACGCCATCAAATTCACCGGCCAGGCGGCGCACAGCGGCAGCACGCCCATGGACAAGCGGCGCGACGCCTTGGCTGCCGCAGCCAAGCTGGCGCTGGAGATTCGGCCCATCGCCAACAAATACGGCGGCGTGTGCACGATGGGCAGCGTGGTCACCAAACCCGGCATCGTCACCGCCGTGGTTGGGGAGTGCGATGTCACACTCGACCAGCGCGCGCTGAACGCCGGCAAGCTGGCCGGCATGTATGCGGCTGCGCAGAAGGCCAGCAAGCAGTTCGCCAAGGAAGAGAAGTGTGAGGTGGCGTGGAGCCGCATCTGGAACATCGAGCCGATCCTGTTCGACAAAGACTTGATCAAGATGTGCTACGACAGTTGCGTCGAGGTGACCGGGACGGCGCACAAGCTGCCCAGTGGCCCGCTGCACGACGCAGCCGAGATTTCGCGCGCTGGCGTGCCGACGGTGATGATGTTTGTGCAGAGCCTGCGCGGCATCTCGCACAACCCGATCGAGGACACCAAGATCGAACACATTGAAATGAGCGTGCGGGCGCTGGACAAGCTGGCCGACAAGGCGATGGCGTGGATTCAGCGGAAGTGAGCAGATAACCGGATGACGCTCGCCCAATCCCACACGCTCATCGGACGCGACGCCGAACTGAAACAACTTCAGCGTGTGATGGACGTGGTGCGAGGCGGGCAAGGGCAAGTCCTGCTCATCAGCGGCGAGGCCGGCATCGGCAAGTCGCGGCTGATTGCCGAGATGAAGCGAATTGTCGTAGAGACGCGCCATAGCGCGTCTTTACACACGGGTCGCTGCTATGAACAAGACCGCGCCCTGCCCTACGCGCCGCTGATTGATCTGCTGCGCGCGCAGACCTCGGAGGTCTTCAGAGACCTCCGAGGTCTTCCCCCGCTTGCGCGCTTGCTGCCTGAACTGGGTGAAGCGCCGGCTGCCGGCGAGCCAGAGCAAGACAAGCGCAGGTTGTTCGAGGCGCTGGCAGAAGCCCTCATCCCTAACCCCATCCCCACCCCCTCGCCCTCCGCGAAACGGGGAGGGGAGCATGTCGTCGTCATCGAAGACGTGCATTGGGCCGATGAGGCCAGCCTGGAGATGCTGCTGTATCTGGCCCGGCGCATCGGCTCGCGGCCTGTCGTGCTGGCGCTGACGTATCGCGGTGACGAGGCCGGCCCAAGTCTGGAGCGATTCCTGGCTGCGCTTGACCGCGAACGGCTGGCGACCGAAGTCACGTTGAGACGATTCGACCCTGCCGAAACCGCAGCCTTGATTCGCGCGACGTTCGATTTGCCGCGCGCGCCGCAGGCCGACTTCCTCAAAGCGATTCACGAATTGACCGACGGCAATCCCTTCTTCATCGAGGAAGTCTTGAAGTCGTTTGTCGCAGTGGGTGAAATCTTCGAGTTGGGCGGGCAGTGGGGCCGCAAGCCGTTGAGCCAGATGCGCGTGCCGCGCACGGTGCAGGCGGCGGTGCGCGGCCGCATGGAACAGCTGGATGCCGAGGCGCAACGATTGCTGGCTGTTGCGGCGGTGGCCGGCCAACGCTGGGACTTCGCCGTGTTGCAACACCTGACCGGGCATGATGAGGCCATGCTGATACGACACGTCAAGGCCATGATTGCGGCGCAGTTGGTGGCCGAGGAATCCGCCGATGTGTTCACTTTTCGGCACGCGCTCACGCGGCAGGTGATTTACACCAGTTTGCTGACGCGCGAGCGCGCAGGGCTGCACAGCGCCATCGGCGAAGCGTTGGAACAACTCTATTCGCACCGCCTCGACGCGCGAATGGCCGACACTTTGGCTACGCTCAGTGCAAGCCTCGCTCATCACTTCTACGAAGCGGGCGCATGGGAGAAGACGGCGGCCTATGCGCGGCGCGCGGCCGAGCATGCGCAACGACTGGGCGCGCCGCGTGCGGCCTCCGAGCACTGGACGCGCGCCATCGAGGCCGAAGAGAATTTAGGCATCAAGCCCCAGCCAGAGTTGCGGCGCGCGCGTGGCCAGGCCCATGAGACATTGGGCCAGTTCGACGCTGCGCGCGATGATGTCTCGCAGGCGTTGGCCGATGCGCTCAACGCGAGCGACGCGCGCATGGCGTGGCAATGCCTGCTCGACCTGGGGTTCTTGTATACCTCGCGCGACTTTCATGTGGCGCATGACTATTTTGACCGCGCGCTCGACATCGCCCGTTCACTAAACGACCCCGTTGTTCTGGCGCACACGCTCAATCGCGCCGGCAACTGGCATGTCAACTGCGAACAGCCTGGTGAGGGCGAACAGTTGCATCGTGAAGCCCTGGCGCTGTTCGAGGAACTGCAAGACCAGCACGGCATCGCCGCGACGTTGGATCTGTTGGCCGGCGCGCTGTTCCTCGGTGGCGACTTGCCGGCAGGCATGGCGCACTATGCGCAGGCGGCTGAGCGCTTTCGTGCATTGAACGACCGGCGCGGGTTATCGTCCGGCCTGGTGTGGTTGACCCATCGGGCCACGATGCTGAACACCATGCTGGCGATTGCGCCCGCCGTCGATTGCGCGCGCATGGGCGAAGAAGCGATTGATTTGGCACGCCAGATTGACTGGCGTCCGGGCGAGTCGTTCGCGATGGTGGTGCTGGGCATGTGCTGCGCGAGGCAGGGCGATTACGACCGCGCGCTTTCGCTGATGCGCGAGGGCATTGACATCGCGCGCGACATCGCTCACGCCCAAGGCTTGATCGTCGGCATGTTTGGCCTGGGTGCGACGTATCTCGATCTGTTGGCGCTACCCGAAGCGCAACGTGTGTTGACGGAAGGTCTGGCGCTCACGCGGCCAGTCAACATCCCGTTTGGCGACCGCCTGTATTCCGCGCTGCTCGCCTTGACCTTTGTCGCACAAGGTGAATTCGCGAAAGCCAAGTCTGCGCTGGATGATGTCATCGGCGTTTTGCCGAATGAGATGCCATCCAGGCCAACGCTGGCCCAGCGGCTGTGCTGGCTGGCGCGGGCCGAGTTAGCCATTGCCACAGGCAATCCGTCTGATGCATTGGTCATCGTGGACACGCTGATTGATCTGGCAAAGCACACCGCGTCCGGTGAAGCCTTCGCCGAGCCGCATCTGCTCAAACTGCGCGGCGACGCACTGGCTGCATTGGGACGGACCGAAGACGCCGAAGCGGCATTGCAAGACGCCTTGCGCGCGGCCGAGTTTCAAGGCGCACGCCCGGTGCTGTGGCGTGTTCATGTGGCACAGGGACGGCTATACCAGGCCCGCTCCCAGCGCACCGAAGCCGAGGCGTATTTCTCCGCTGCCCGCGCGATGATCGAGGCGTTAGCCGGCACGATGCCCGATGCGTCTCTGAGTCAGGCATTTCTGCACAACGCCCTGGCCAGCATCCCCGCCGCTCCGGCATTGACGCCGCTGCGCGCCGCCAAGCTGGAGCACGACGGGCTGACCGAGCGCGAGCGCGAAGTGGCGGCGCTGGTCGCGCGCGGTTTATCGAACCGTGAGATCGGCAAGGCGCTGTCCATTAGCCAACGAACGGCCGGCGCGCATGTCGGCAACATCCTGGCCAAGCTCGGTTTCACCACGCGGGCGCAGATTGCCGCCTGGGCCACGGCAAGGGGGTTGCCCGCCGGCGCCGTACGTACGGCGTCAGGAAACATAGGTACGCCTGCCAAAGAATAGTGTGCGATCTGACAATGCGCGCCGGCGTTCGGCTGGCTATGCTGTCCTCAATAACCGATTTCATTCACTCAGGAGGACACCAGTCATGTTTGCGAGAATCACCTGGCTCCAACTTCAGCCCGGCAAGATGGACGAATTCAAGCGCGTCTTTCGCGACTTTATCGCCCCGGCCCTGCAAAGCCAACCTGGATTTCGCTCAATCATCCTGCTCACCGACGATGCCAGCAACAAGGTGCTCGGCATGACGCAGTGGGCAACCGAAGCCGACCTCATCGCTATCCAAACCAGTGGCGTGAACAACGAGTTGCTCGGCGCGTTGCGACCTCTGGTCGCCGAGCCACCCGTGCAGGAAAGCTACGCCGTCAACCTGCAGGTCGAGCCGATCTAACACCACAAGGAGACCCATCATGTCCGATGTAACCAAGAACATCACGCCGCTGGCCGAACTCACGGGCGAAGCGACGGTCGTCATTCAAGCGCCGGCCGATGCCGTCTACGACTACCTGGCCGACTTTACCCGCCACTCCGAGTGGAACAAGAACATCTACAAGGTGTGGCAGACGACCAGCGGGCCGATGGCCGTCGGCGCGCGCTTCAAGGCGATGGAAGGCGCGCCGCCCGCGGCCATCGGCAAACAGATGAAGGCGCTGGCGCAGGTGATGAAGGGCATGCTGACCGGCGCAAAGGCGTTCAGCGAAGCCGAGATCACGACGCTCGAACCGCGCTGCCGCATCGCGTGGGTCGGCATCTTCCCCAGAAGCAATGGCGAATTCAATCGCGCCGAATGGGAGATTGAGCTGACACCAGCCGGCAATACCACGCGCGTGGTGCAACGGTTTCGTTATCTGCCGCAAACCCCGGCCGCGCGCCAGATGTTGGCTGCGTTGGGCGACGCCGATGGCATCGCGCAAGCCTGCACAGTCAACTTGAACCAACTGAAGCAGCGGCTGGAGCATCGCCAACTCCAATTCGCTTGAAGAGGAGCTGAACACATGACAATCACAGACAACAAAGACATCGTGCGCCGCTTTGTCGAGGCCGCGCAGACGCGACATGACTTGACTGCCGTGGACACCATGATGAGCCCTGACTTCGTGGATCACAGCGTGCCGCCTGGGCTGCCGCCGGATCGCGACGGCGTGAAGATGCAGTTCACCATGTTCTTCAGCGCGTTGCCGGATTTGCGCGCCGTCATCCACGAGCAGATCGCGGAAGGCGACAAAGTCATGACGCGCAAGTCGTTGCGCGGCACACATCGGGGCGACCTGTTTGGCGTTCCGCCTACCGGTAAGTCCATCTCGATCGAGGTAATTGACATCCTGCACGTGCGCGACGGCAAGATCACCGATCACTGGAATTTGGTGGATCAGTTGGGGCTGATGCGGCAACTCGGCGCGATTCCGTCGTAAACTGCGCGGCATGCCCGATGCGAAAGACCTGGCTCAACACATCTTCGGCGCGAACGCGGCGGCCTACGCCACCAGCCGAACGCATGCCCAAGGCAAAAGCCTGGGACGCCTGATCGAGTTGACCCGGCCGCAAGCGAGTTGGCATGTGCTGGATGTGGCCACCGGCGCAGGTCACACTGCGCTGGCGTTCGCGCTGCACGTCGCCAGCGTGGTCGCCAGCGACATCACACCGCAGATGCTGGCGCAAGCGGAGAAACTCGCGCAAGAGCGCGGCCTGACCAACGTCACGACCCAGATCGCCGACGCGGCGGATCTGCCATTCGATAGCGTGTCGTTCGATCTGGTGACCAGCCGCATCGCGCCGCATCACTTTGCCGATGTGCAGCAGTTTGTGAACGAGTGCGTCCGCGTGCTCAAGCCGGGCGGCTTGCTGGCGGTGGATGACAACATCGCGCCGGAGGACGGGGCCGCGACCAGATACATTGACGACTACGAGCGCTTGCGCGACCCGAGCCATGTGCGCTGCCTGCCGCTGAGCGAATGGCGCATGTGCTTCGAGCGCGCCGGCCTGACCGTCCTGCACAGCGAAACCATCGAGAAACAGATTGGCTTCGAGGAGTGGTGCGGCCACCAGAAGACGCCGCCGGACGTGATGGCCGCGCTGCGCGCGATGTTGCTGAATGCGCCCGAGGCGGCGAAGGCCCAGCTCAAGCCGGTGACGGAAGACGGCGTGTTCAGGTTCTCGATGGTCGAGGGGATCGTCATCGGGCGGAAACCGATGTGACTTGTACATATTTGGTCACCAGCGACACGACGCTCACCTACGATGGCATCACCTCGCTCTATCAGAAACGATGGACGATTGAGCCGTTTCACAAATCCTTGAAGCAAAACGCCGCGCTCGAACGCGCGCCTGCGCACACGGTCACCACGCAGACAAACCACATCTTCGCCAGCTTGCGTGCGTTCATCAAGCTGGAGAAGCTCAAGCTCAAGACTCGACGTAACCATTTCGATTTGAGAGCACATCTGTAGCTGCGGGCTGTCCAGTCCGCTTTTGACGAGTTGCGCTTGCTGCGACCGGTCAAGCTCGCTGCGTAACGTCAATTACTATTCGTCGCCATGATTCCATTTGCCACGCCCGAATGGGTCGCCGCGCTCAAAGACAGCATCAACGCCAGCGCCGCCTATCGCGAAGCAGCCAAGACATGGGAAGGTGACTTCTGGTTCATCGTCGAGCCGGACGGTAACGACGGCGATCGCAAGCTGATGTATCTCGACTTGTGGCACGGCGCGTGCCGCGAGGCGTTTCTGGCAGACACTGGCGACGAAGCCGCGCGCAACCCCGAGTTTCGCATCAGCGGCAGCGCGCGCGGCTGGCAACGCGTCATCAACCGCGAGATGGACCCGATCAAGGCCATGATGACCAATCAACTCAAGGTGAAGGGCAACTTCGCCAAGATCATGCGCAGCGTGAAGGCCGCACAGGAGTTGGTGTTGTGCGCTGCAGCCGTGCCCACAACGTTCGAACGTGCAAACGTGTGAACGTTCAGACGTTCCGGTGCAGTAGCGCCAGGAACTCTTTGTTGCCGTCCGCGCCGAGGATGGGCGACTCGATCAGGCCTTGGGACGGCCAGCCCTGATTGGCGCAAAACGCGGTGATGCGCTCGATCACCTGCTGATGCACGGCCGGGTCGCGCACGATGCCGCCCTTGCCGACCCTGTCTTTGCCCGCCTCAAACTGCGGCTTGATGAGGCACACGACTGCACCCCCTCCTCGATGGGGAGGGGGGAAGAAGCTAAACACCCGCGGCAGCACCAGCTCCAGCGAGATGAATGACACGTCCACCACAGCCAAATCAATCGGCTCAGGCAAGGCGTCGAGGTAGCGGACGTTGATCTTCTCCATCACGACCACACGCGGATCGTTGCGCAGCTTCCAATGCAACTGGTTGTTGCCCACATCGAGGGCATACACTTTGGCCGCGCCGCGTTGCAACAGGCAATCGGTGAAGCCGCCGGTGCTGCTGCCCACGTCGGCGCAGATCCAGCCGCTAGGATCAACGTGAAACTGGTCGAGCGCCGCTTCGAGCTTGAAGCCACCGCGCGAGACGTACTTCGGCGGCTGCTCGACGGCAATCATCACATCGTCGGCGAATAGCTTGGCCGGCTGGTCAACGACTTGATCATTGACCCGGACTTCACCCGCCCGGATCAGCCGTTGCGCCCAGTCGCGGCTCTCGGCCAAACCGCGGGCGACGAGGAGTATGTCGAGGCGAGTCTTTCCCTTACCTCCCATATTCCAGCCGGTCCACCAGCCGCTGCGGGAAGCCCTCGGCTCGCATCTTGTCCTGGGTGCGCTTGACGTCATACTCGGTGCGAAATTGCGTCCAACTCAGCGCCGAGGTGTCGAGCAAGGCATAGGCGGCACGCGGGTCGCCGTCGCGGGGCTGGCCCACCCCGCCAGGGTTGATGATGTAGCTCGACCCGCGCTTTAGCGTGACCGGCGCATTGGGCGTGGGCGCGACGCCGTGCACGGCGTGGGTGCGGCCATCCTTGACGAAGATCACCGGCACATGCGTGTGGCCCACCAGCGCGCACATGGTCGTCATATAGCCAAAGTTCTCCTCGGCCACATTCACATCCAGAACATATTCCCAGATCGGCTCACGCGGGCTGGCGTGCACCAGCAGGAAGTCGCCATAGGTGTCCTTATCGGGCCGGGCGCGCAGGTAGGTCAGGTTGGCGGAGGTCAGATGCTCGCGCGTCCACTCGACCGCGAAAGCCGCGTTCTCGTGAAAAGTCTCGATGCCCAATTTGCCCAGCACGGCCCAATCGTGGTTGCCCGCCAGGCAGATGTGCGGCTGGGTGCGCAGCAGTTCGATGCATTCGTTGGGGTCGGGGCCATAGCCGACAACATCACCCAGGCACCATACGATGTCGTATAGCAGCTTGCGTTTTTGCGCGTCCTGAAAAACGGCGTCGAGCGCGGCGTGGTTGGCGTGGATGTCGGATAGGATGAGGCAGCGCATCGCGTTGAGTGTCAAGTGTCGAGTGTCGAGTGATAAGTCCCGAGTTCTTATTTGGAACTCAGGGCTGCGTGAGCTTCCATGTCTTGATGCCTGTCTTGAGCACTTTCAGGCTGAGCAGCGCGCACTTGACGCGGTTAGCCGTGAGCGGCACGCCGACCAGGTCGAGCACGTACTGGGGATCCATTGTCTCAACCTCGGCGATGGGTTTGCCCATCACATACTCCAGCAGCATGGACGCCGCGGCCTGGCTGATGATGCAACCGTCGCCCGTGAAGCCGGCCGCCGCAATCGCGGTCTTGTCGTCGCTCAGCTTCACGTCCATCTTGATGCGGTCGCCGCACAGCGGGTTGCTCTCCTCGCGCGAGAAGTCCGCGCCGGCGATCTCGCCATGAAAGCGCGGGTTCTCGTAATGATCCAGGATGTGTTCGCGATACAAGTCTTGCATTTAAGTGATCACCGCTTGAGCGCCGCCTTGGCTTTATAAATCGCTTCGATCAACGCATCCACCTCGCGCGGCTCGGAGTAGACGTAGAAGCTGGCGCGGGCAGTCGCGTTCAGGCCCAGCCGCGTATGCAACGGTTGCGCGCAGTGGTGTCCGGCCCGGATGGCCACGCCCTCCTGATCGAGCAGTGAGGCCAGGTCGTGCGGATGAATCTTGTCCAGCGTGAACGTCACCACGCCGCCGCGAATGTCTGGATCAGTCGGGCCGATGATCTTTGCGCCCGGCACCTCGGCCATGCGTTCCAGCGCGTAGGCCGTGATCTCTTTCTCGTGTTCGCGCACTGCGTCCATCCCCAACGCGCTGAGGTAATCCACCGCTGCGCCCAGGCCGATGGCCTCGACAAACGCGGGCGTGCCCGCCTCGAACTTCACCGGCACATCGGCCCAGCGCGCGCCGTCGAAGCCGACATAGCTGATCATGTCGCCGCCGAACAGAAAAGGCGGCATGGCCTCCAATAGATCGAGCTTGCCGTAGAGCACGCCGATGCCGGTCGGCCCGAGCATTTTGTGGCCGGAGAAGACGTAGAAGTCACAATCCAGCGCCGCCACGTTCACGGGCATGTGTGGCACAGCCTGCGAGCCATCCACGACGACCTTTGCCCCGACGGCATGCGCCTTGGCGATGATTGGTGCCGGGTCGGTGATCGCGCCCAGGACGTTGGACACGTGAGCGAAGCTGACCAGTTTTGTGTGCGGTGTAATCAGCTCATCCAGCTTGCTCAAGTCGAGCATGCCTTCGGGTGTGATGGGGATGAACTTGAGCGTGATGCCTTTGTCTTTGGCCAACTCCAGCCACGGCACAAAGTTGGCGTGATGCTCCAGTTCGGTGATGACGACCTCATCGCCCGCGTGCAAGAAATGCCGGCCATAGGAGTAGGCGATCAGGTTGAGCGCCTCGGTCGCGTTGCGGGTGAAGACGATGTTCTCCGGCGCAGGCGCGCCGATGAAGCGCGCGACCTTGGCGCGGGCCTGATCGTAGGCCGCCGTCGCGGCTTCGCTGAATTGATACACGCCCCGATGCACGTTGGCGTAGCCCATCTGATACACGGCGTCCATCACATCCAGCACCTGTTGCGGCTTCTGTGACGAGGCCGCGCTATCGAGAAACACAACCGGCTTGCCGTTTACGCTTTGGCTGAGGATGGGGAAGTCGCGCCGGATTGTTGCCACGTCGAGCGCAGCGGATGTGGCTGCGTTTTCTCCATTCTGCATTCTCAATTCTGAATTGGTCATCGTGCCACCTCAATCTCCACTTGCGCCTTGCCGGCGACGCCGCAATCCACAAGCAGCGTCAACGCCCCCGGCGTCTCCGCGCCATTTACCTGCCAAATCCACGCGGCGATGCCATCGTCGCCGGCCTGACGCGATGCGCTGCCGGGTACCGGGCTGATGGCCAGGTTGCCGTCACTATTCTGCCGCGACTGTTGCAGCAAACACGCTGCGCCCGGTTGGGTGCGAATCGTGAGCGTGCCCGCGCCGCCGGGGAAAATGCGACTCGACACCGACAGCAGCGAGATGCCCGATGGATCGAGCGTCGGCGTGGGCACAGCGGTCACGCGCGCGCGGCCGCCTGCGCCGATGGGCCGCGAGCGCGTGGCCGTGGGCGGATAGGTCGGCGGCGCGGCCAGCGCCGTGATCGTGGCAATGACCGCGCGCGAGGTGGCCTGCACATCGGGCGTGCCACCCACGGGCGTGGGCAAAAAGACCGGGCTGCGCACAACCGTCGGCACAAGCGCCTGCTGCGTGGGCTGACCCCGGTCGGCAGTTGGCACAAGCGCCTGCTGCGTGGGCAATCCCCGGTCGGCAGTTGGCACAAGGTCCTGCGTCGGCCTACGGTTCACCGTTGGCACCTGCTGCAACGTCGGCGTCGCCGCCTGCGGCGCTTGGGTGACGGCGGCCACGGTCGCATTCGGCAGCGCAGCCGTGGGCAATGGTGATTGCAGAGGTGAGGGCTGATCCTGACCGCAGGCCGCCAGCCCGAACAACAGCATAGCGCTGGCGGTGGCCGAAATGATGCTGCGGCGGATGGCGCTCACGCTCATATCGGTCAGTTTAACCGATGGAAAACAGAAAGAGGGCGCGATTCTCTTCGCGCCCCCACCGGTTGTCGTTCGATTCGACCTGAAGGCAAAGGGCTACTCGGCGTCCTCTTCTTCCTTCTTGCCCTTCTCGATCACTTCCACTTCGGCCGTCTCGGTCGTGGTCTCCTCGACCTTGGCCTCGACGAAGCGCGTCACGCGCACCACGTCCTCCTCTTCGTTCTCCAGGAACTTGATGCCGGCCGGGATGATGATGTCCTTCACCCGCACCACATCGTCCACCTTCATCTGGCTGACGTCAATCGTCACCGACTCGATCAGGTCACCCGGCAACGCTTCGATGTCGAGCGTGTCGCGCTCTTGCAACAGCACGCCGACACCGCTCTTGATGTCATCGGGTTCGCCCACGCAAATCACGCGGATGCTGGCCGTGATCTTCTCGGCCATGTTGACCTCATAGAAGTCAATGTGCTGGATGGTGCGGCGAATTACATCACGCTGCACTTCGCGCGTCAGCACCATCTTGGTCGGGGCACCCGTCACGTTGAGCGAAATCAGCGTGTTGCGGCCGGCCTTGCGCAGCGTGTTCGTCACCTCGCGCGCGTCAAGCTGGATGGACATCGGATTGACGTTGTGGCCATACACAACGGCGGGCACTTTGCCGGCGCGCCGCAGGGCCTTCACGCCGGTGCGCACGGCTGTGCGCTGTTCGGCGGCCAGGGTAATTTGATCTGCCATGTGTTCAGTCTCCTTGATTCTGTGATTTCAGCCGCCCATCGGGCTTGCGCCCTACTCACGGATGTGACTGCGATGACCGGAGCTGAACCCAGCGCCCGGCGTATGCGTGTGCTACGGCTGGAAAGCGGGCGGCATTATACCCATGTCACGCCTGTCACGCCTGTAAAACGTAAAATGTGCACATGGCCCGCGAGGTCTTCTTCACCAAAACCACCGGCGATCTGGGCAAGATCGAGGCATCCATCCAATTCGATGAGGGCAAATTCGGCGAGGCCGGCCAGGGCGTGACGCCGTGGACAGTCTCGATCAACGACGGCGCGCAGGACCTTGGGCGCATCGTCGGCTTCGAGGGCGAAGGCCAGACCATCATCGCCATGCACGGCCTCAAGCCCGACCTGACCGCCCGGCGCGGGGCCGAGATCACCGTCTTCCGGGTCAACGACGACCTGCGGGCGCGCGGGCTGGACGGCGAGGTGCTGCGCGCGCTTGAACGGTGGCTGCTCAAGCGCGGCTGGCGCGGCAATGTGTTGAAGAAGATGAAATTTACGGCTGCCGAACAGGTCATGCCGGTGCGCACCTTCTGGGTGCAGCAGGGCTATGAGCTGGTGCTGATGCAAGAGGGCAAGTGGGATGAGCACGTGGTCAAGCGCTGGCGGTAAGCCCTGCCTGATCGGATCATAGTGACCTTACCATCGGACACGGCTGGCATGGACGGAAAGTCCATTGTCAGCCGTCGCGAAAACAATCCCTTGCTCTTTTCGCCATTTAGTCCCTGTGCCGCTGTGCTGACCCGCCGGAAAACAGAGCAAGGGACTATCAAAATCTGATAGTCCCTTGCTTGAAAAGTGAGCCGTGCAGGATTTGAACCTGCGACACAAGGATTAAAAGTCCCCTGCTCTGCCAGGCTGAGCTAACGGCCCCACTGCCCAAATGATACCGCCGCTTGGACGGCGCAAGCAAGCGTGACCAGCTAAAATCACGCATATGGCATCACCGATTAGCCCTGAGCTTCTGGAAATTCTTCGCTGCCCCTATTGTGTGAGCACTGCGACGCGGCAACCAGGCGATGACCCCGGCCGCCTGACGCTTTACAAAGACTGTTGGCTGATCGAGCCGGTCTACGGCCGCAAGTATCCGATCAAGGACGGCATTCCGATCATGCTGATCGAAGAAGGCGACAAGTGGATCAACACTAAGCCCGACGATCTGCCCGTGCCACCCCCGGCCGACTAATCAGACGCCCGACAAAAATACGCCGAACGGCGCTTGCTCCAGCCTCGGGTCTCTGGTATGCCCTATTGGGCATGCGACTGCTCAAAATCCTGACTTGCCTGCTGGCCCTGAGCAGCACCATCGCCTTCGTCCTGGCATCCCGCGCCACGCCTCGCCAACATCTGGCTATCGAATCCGTGCGACCGGCGATGAACTTCGCCTACGTGCGGATCGAGGGGGTCATCCCGGCTCACCCCACGCTCTCGGAGGAGGACGGCTATCTGTCGTTCCGAGTGCTGGACGACACGGGTGAGATGCGCGTCTCGGCTTACCGCAGCACGGTTGAGCGGTTGCTGGCGCAGGGCCGCGTGCCCATGCCCGGCGACCGGGTGATTGTGGAAGGCACGCTGCGCATTCGCGACGACGACGCGTCGTTGATTCTGAACGCGCCGGATGCAGTGATGATTGAGACGTCCGCGGCAGCGCCGATCAGGCTGGCAGCTTTGGACGCAATGGCGCTGGGTGAACGCGCACAAGTGAGCGGCCAGGTGCGGCGCGTGCGCGACGTGGGTGAAGCGTTACGCATCGTCACCTTGCGCGATGGCAACGCCGTAGCCGATGTGTTGCTGCCCCTCAATCTGTCAGCATTTGCCAATCCGCCCACGCTTCAGCCCGGTGACTGGATCAGCGTGACTGGCGGAGTGGGTGAATATCGCGGCGCGAAGCAATTGTTGCCCTCATCGCCAGACAACCTCGTGGTCTTCGATAGGCCTACTGCCGATGAAGCGGAGGCGGCGCGACCGATCAGTGCGCTGCACGATGGCTTGCTCGGCCAGTGGGTCGCCATCGAAGGCGAAGTGAGCGACCTGCGCCCGATGTCGAGCGGGATGCGCGTGGTTGTGAGCGAAGCGGACGGTGGCACGCTGATGATGGTGTTGTTCGATTCGCTGTGGCAGACGCTGCCGTTCTCACAAACACTCTCGGTCGGCGACCGCGTGCGCGCGCAAGGTGAATTGGCCGAATACCGCGGCGAGCTGGAGCTGCTGCCGGAACTGACGGTGGATGTGGCGTTGGCCCGCTAGTCGCTAGTCTTGCAACAACAGCTCGACCGAATTCACCTGCGTGCGCACGGCGTGGCCTTCGGCATACAGCGTGATGGACTTGACCGTCTGCATCTCCGGCAACAGCTCGATCAAGTTCTGGGTCTCGAACGTTTCAGGCACACCCAAACGTCGGGCGACATGCTTGCCCTGATTGTTGGCGCGGATGTAGTCGGGCAGTCCGTCTTCGGTCGGCGTGCCGCGCGCGTAAAAGCCCTGCGTCCATGATGCGTCGCCACTGTTCTTGTCGCGGTAATCAATCCGCACCATGAACGGGCATTCGCTGCCGGCGCTGCCGCACACCTCGATCTGCTGCTCCAGGATCTGAAAGTTCAAGCGCAATTGCAACGAGCGGCGGTCACGCACGTCCTCGTTGATGATCTGTGTGACACCGGTGCGGCCCCAGCCCAAGTTATCGCCCGTGCGCGCGAGCAATAGCGCCGTATTGGGCGCATCGCCAATGATCGTCGCAGTGCCCGACACGCTGCTGCCGGCGTTCACGCGTGTGTCAATCTTCCAGTCGCGTTCTTCCAAGGGCGCTTGAAACTCGCCATTGCGGATGAGGTTGCGCGCTGGCGGCAATATGCCGGCGATGCCAGCGGCCGGCGAGACCAGCGTGCGCTGGCCGGCAAACAGATTGAGAAAGTCGGTCCTGTTGACTGCGGAGATGACCGCCTGCCCATCGGCCACATTGATGCGCGTCTCGCCGTCAATCTGCTCGATGGAGTAGGTGCCGGGTGTGTCTATTTGGGTGATGGCGTTGTCTGTGGCGATGCGCACGTTGAATCGGCGGCCATCGTCTGGCTGCGCCAACACCTGAATGCGGCCGCTGTTTAGCCGTATTGCGAAGTCGTCGCCGAGGGCGCTGGAGCGAAAGCGCGGCAGCCGGGCGCGATCCACGCGCACATTGGCGTTGGAATACAACTGCAATGTGAGCAATGGGTTGGCGGCGTTGCGCTCACCCAGAGTCATCAGCCCTACGGATTCTGGGCCGAGGAAGACGGTGCTGCCCTCGCTCAACGGCCGGCCTTCCAGCGACACGACCGTGGCGTCGGTCTCGTACGCCGAAGAGGCGTTGAGGATGCCGGACTGGAGCTTGACATCCACGGCCGCATCCACGGTGCTGGTGTTGTAAAAGGCCAGGCCAACGGAGGGCACGCCCACGGTCAGGGCGCAACAGGCGAACAGCGCAGCGAACAGGATCGTCCATGCCACGCGCTCAGGTGTTCGTTTCATCACACCGCATCGATTTTAGAGCGCCGAATTTCGATTGCACGACGACTCCCCAATCGAAATTCGGCAATCGGCAATCGAAAGTCACTCATTCCCACGTCTTGCGCATGCTCCAGCGCCAGTGGCTGGCGTTGCCGTTGTCGGTGCGCTCGATGTGCTCGGCCGCCTCGCGACCCTGCTTGTGCGCGATCAACGTGGCGGCGATGGCGGCCACATCGGCGTGGGCCAACGATTCCTGTTCCATCGCAAAGCGATCCTCCACGAAGCGCGTGTCGAATTGCCCGGCCTGAAAGCGCGTGCTACGGAAGAGCTGCTGGTGGAACGGCACGTTGGTCTTCACACCCATGATGCGGAACTCGCTGAGCGCCCGCTTCATGCGCACGATGGCCTCGCCTCGCGTGTCGCCCCAGCAGATCAGTTTGGCAATCATGCTGTCGTAATACGGCGTGATCTCGTAGCCCTCATACACGCCGCTCTCCACGCGCACGCCCGGCCCGGTGGGGAAGTTGATGCGCGTGACCACGCCGGTGCTGGGCAGGAAATTGTTGAACGGGTCTTCGGCGTTGATGCGGCATTCGATGGCCCAACCATTCTGCTGAATGTCGGACTGGGCATAGCGCAATCTGCGCCCGCGTGCGATGCGAATCTGCTCCTTCACGATGTCCACGCCCGTGATGCGCTCGGTGATCGGGTGCTCCACCTGCAAGCGCGTGTTCATCTCCATGAAGAAGAAGTTGCCGTGCTTGTCTAGCAGACACTCGATCGTGCCGGCGTTGTGGTAGTTCACCGCTTGGGCGGCGCGCACGGCCATCTCGCCCATTTTTGCACGCAGCGTTGCGTCCAGCGCAGGTGAGGGCGCCTCTTCCACCAGCTTCTGGCGGCGGCGCTGCAAGCTGCACTCGCGCTCGCCCAGGTGGATGATGTTGCCGTAGTGGTCGCCCAACAGTTGAAACTCGATGTGGCGCGCGCCCTCGACCAGACGTTCCAGATACACCGCGCCGTCGCCAAACGCGCTTTCACTCTCGCGCCGGGCGCTGGCCAGCAAGGCAGGCATGTCTTCGATGTTGCGCACCTCGCGCTGGCCCTTGCCGCCGCCGCCGGCACTGGCTTTGATCAACAGCGGGAATCCCACCTCCGGCGCGATATCGAGTAATTCATCGTCAGACAGATTGGCAGCGCCCTCGGTGCCAGGCACCACCGGCACACCGGCCTTGGCCGCTGTTTCGCGCGCCACGGCCTTATCGCCCATCTTGGCGATGGCGCTGGGTGGCGGGCCAATGAACACGATACCTTCGTCGAAGCATGCCTGGGCAAAGTCCTCGCGCTCGGCCAGGAAGCCGTAGCCAGGATGAATCGCGTCGGCTTCGGCCTTCTTGGCGGCTTCGATGATCTTGTCAATGCGCAGATACGAGTCGCGCGAGGCAGGCGGGCCGATGTGATAGGCCTCGTCGGCGAAGCGCACGTGCAGCGCGTTGCGGTCTACGTCCGAATACACGGCCACGGTGCCGACGCCCAACTCCTGGCAGGCCCGGATGATGCGCACGGCGATCTCGCCCCGGTTGGCGATCAATACTTTCTTGAACATGCGGTGGGCGGGGAGTATAGCAACTCAACTACAGCCACCGCACCTCTATAATTCCAAAGTGCCAACGATCCTGCGAGTCAAGGGCTATCGTTTCTTCTTTAACAGCCGTGAAGAAACGCGGCGGCACGTTCACGCTTCAACCGCAGATGGCACGGCAAAGTTCTGGCTTGAGCCGATCATCGCGCTGGCAGACTTTCATAACTTGAGGTCCAAAGAGCTGGCTGAGGCCGAGGAGATCGTACGACAACATGCAGACGACTTCCGAGCAGCGTGGGACAAACACTTTAAGCAGTGAGGTGACCGCCATCACGGCGCATGGCCTTTGGCTATGGGTGGATGACCGCGAGTACTTCGTTCCGTTTGCGGACTATCCGGCGCTTAAGCAAGCGACCGTCGAGCAACTGCTCGCTATCCAGCGCATTTCGCCGACGCAGTTTTATTGGGAAGCTATTGATGTTGATATCGAGCTTGGCGCCCTGGAGCATCCAGAGCACTTCCCCCTCAAGTTCAATTCATAGAGAAACAAAAGGGCGAGCCAATTGGCTCGCCCTTGCGCGTCCGTTTATCCGAGCACTATCCGTTGATCACTTCGCTCCAACGCCCAGCGCGGCGTGCGCAGCCGCTAGGCGCGCGATAGGCACGCGAAACGGCGAACAACTCACGTAGTTCAGGCCGGCGTCGTAGCAGAACGCGACCGAGCTTGGCTCGCCGCCATGCTCACCGCAGATGCCAACTTCGAGCGCCGGGCGCGCCGCGCGGCCCTTCTGCACGGCCATCTTCACCAGTTGGCCCACGCCAGTGCGGTCCAGCTTCTGGAACGGGTTGTCGGGCAGGATGCCGTCCTCGACATACTTCAACAAAAAGCCCCGCTCAGCGTCGTCACGCGAGTATCCGTACGTCATCTGGGTCAAGTCATTTGTGCCAAAACTGAAAAATTCGGCCATGCTCGCGATCTCGTCGGCGGTCACGGCCGCGCGCGGGATTTCGATCATCGTGCCGAACTTGTACTTGACCTTGGTGCCCTTCTCGGCCATCACGTCTTTGGCCACGCGCTCCAGCTCCGGCTGCACGCGCTTAAGCTCGTTGACGTGGCCCGTCAGCGGGATCATCACTTCGGGCATCGGCTCGTAGCCTTCCTTCTTCACGTTGCAAGCGGCCTCGAAGATGGCGCGCACCTGCATGGTGATGAGGCCGGGGATCATGATGCCGAGGCGGATGCCGCGCAAACCCATCATCGGGTTCTGCTCGTGCAAGTTGTTCACCGCCGCCAGCATCTCCTGCTTCTTCTGATAGTCCGCGTATTCCTGGTCGCCCAGCGCGTCGTAGTGGCGCTTGGTCTCGTAGCGCGCCACCTCCTTGATCAGTTCTTCTTGCGACGGCAGGAACTCGTGCAGCGGCGGGTCAATCAGGCGGATGATGACCGGCAGGCCGCTCATGGCCTTGAACAGACCGGCGAAGTCGTTGCGCTGGAAGGGCAACAGTTCATCCAATGCCGCTTGTTGCGCGGCCGGGTCCTTGGCCAAAATCATGCGCTGCACGATGGGCAGGCGCTCGGCCTCGAAGAACATGTGCTCGGTGCGGCACAGGCCGATGCCCTTGGCACCATAGGCGCGGGCGCGCTCAGCGTCCTTGGGGTAGTCGGCGTTGGCCCACACCTGCAGGCCACGGCGAGGCTTGCCGTCCTCGCCCTTGCGCGTGTTCTGCGCGCTGATCTCGTCGGCCCACTTGAGCAGCGTGACCAGATCTTCCTGCTCCTCGAATGACGGGTTGACCATCGGGATTTGACCGAGGTAGGCCTCACCCTTTGCGCCGTCAATCGAGACCCAATCGCCCTCGCGCAGGGTATGGCCACCCGTGGTGGCGGTGCGGTCGTTCAAGTTAATCTGCAACGAATCCGCGCCGCACACGGCCGGGATGCCGAACTGGCGCGCCACGACTGCGGCATGCGACGTTGCGCCGCCGCGCGCGGTGAGAATCCCCTTGGCCGCGACCATGCCGTGCACGTCATCGGGCTTGGTCTCGGGGCGAATCAAAATTACGGCTTGGCCCTCGTGGCCCCACTTCTCGGCCAGGTCCGCGTCGAACGCGAGCACGCCGCTGGCCGCGCCGGGCGAGGCGTTCACGCCCTTGGCCAGCAATCGCCCGTCATTTTTGGCATCAGCAATCGCCTTCTCGTCAAACTGCGGGTGCAGCAAAAAGTCCACGTCGCCGGGCGTCACGCGCTTGAGCGCCTCTTCTTTGCTGATCAGCTTCTCTTTGGCCTGATCCACCGCGATCTTGATGGCGCTCTTGGCGGTGCGCTTGCCGTTGCGCGTTTGCAGCATGTAGAGCTTGCCCTGCTCGACCGTAAACTCCACGTCCTGCATATTCTTGTAGTGCTTCTCCAACAGGCCGCTGATCTTCATGAACTGCTTGTAGGTCGCGGGCATCTCCTGCGCCATCTCGGCGATGGGCTTGGGCGTGCGAATGCCGGCCACCACGTCCTCGCCTTGCGCGTTGATGAGGTACTCGCCGAGCATCTTCTTCTCGCCAGTAGAGGGGTCGCGGGTGAAAGCCACGCCGGTGGCGCAGTCGTCGCCCATGTTGCCGAAGATCATCGTGCACACGTTCACCGCGGTCGGCAGCGTCGTCTTCCAGCCCATCTGCTTGGCGTAGGTCTTGGCCTTGTGGCCGGTTGCGCTGCGGAACACGGCCATAGCGCATTCGTGCAACTGGGCATACACATCCTGCGGGAAGTCCTTGCCGGTCTCGCGCTTGATCACGCCCTTGAAGGCGTCGGCCAACTCTTTCAGGTCGGCGGCGGTTAACTCGGTGTCGAGCTTCACGCCCCTGGCGTGCTTCATGTGCTCCATCGGCTCGTCGAACTTCTCGTCGTCAATGCCGAGCACGGTCGCGCCGAACATCATCAACAGGCGGCGATACGAGTCATACACGAAGCGCTCGTTGCCGGTGAGCGCGATCATCTCGGCCACGGTCTTGTCATTCAGGCCGACGTTGAGCACGGTCTCCATCATGCCGGGCATGCTCTCTCGCGCGCCCGAGCGCACGCTCACCAGCAACGGCCGCACGCCGGCTTTGCCGCCGCCGAAGAGTTTGCCGGTCTGCTTCTCGACCACCTTCATCGCGGCCAGCGCCTGCTCCCACGCCTCTTTGGGGATCTTGTTGCCGGCGGCGACGAACGCGTCGCACACCTCGGTGCTGAGCGTGAAGCCGGGCGGCACCGGCAGGCCGGCGCGGGTCATGTCGAACAGGCCGGCGCCCTTGCCGCCGAGCAGTTCGCGCACCTCGCCCCAGCTCTTGGTCACTTTGTTCACGCCCTTCTCGTCGTTGAAGAGAAAGACCCATTGCCGCTTGCCGCTGCCCTTCCCGTTGCTCGCGCCGTTTTTGTGCGCGGCGGGCTTGGCTGCTTTTTTGATGGGGGTTTTGACTGCCATTTGGGGAAATGTCTCCTTGTCTCTCTTTTGCTTTGTTTGTTCCGCAAGTGAACCACAAGGTCGTTAAGCGTTAAAGAAATAGGGTGCGCCGCGCCTCATGGCCAAATTACCGACCGGGGATTTTACTGGTTTAGCCTGATTTAGTGTAGATGGGACACGACGCCAAATCTCTCACCGCGCAGATACTGCATGATTGTTGTCACGTCTGCCTTGTCGTTACTGTACATGCCGAAGAACGGGTGCGACCTCACTCGGCCCGGAATGCGTGTGTTGCCCGCTGGCACGATAGTGGCTAGGACTTTGCCGCGATACAGCAGTATTACAGTCTGATTCTTCTCCAGCGTCCTGAGCACATCCTTCATCCTATATCTCAGATCAACCACACGTATGCGCATTTCACGCCTTCTGGCAAATGCTTATCGGCACTATGCATTTGCAAAAAAGGTGATTCCCAAGTTGTTGATCAGCGGTAAAACGAGTATTGCGCCGCAGCCGCTTGGGCCAGCGGCGCAATGATGGCAGGCCATACGCCCAGGATCAACACCAGCGCCACACCCACCCCGATGACGAAGCGCGACCGAACCGAACTCAGGTGCAACCCCGCCGTGCTCACCGGCACAGCCTCGCCTTCGATGACCGCATCGCCCGCGGCCCTTTCCTCGGGCAAGGGCGCAGCATCCTCTCCATCAACATCAACCTCGTCAAAAAGCGAGAGTTGCGTGGCGACATCCTCGGCTGTCTTGTCAATGGCTGCCACATGGGCGTGCACATCACTGAACATGATGATCAACCCGCGCAACAGGCCAATCGCCACGCTGGCACCGGCCAGCAACAGCAACACCAGCCCCTCGGCGTCGGCCCCGCTGTAGGCCCGCGCCGTGGCCCAGCGGGATACGAACCCCAATGTGCCAGGCAGGCCGATGAACGACAACCCGCCGGTGCCTATGGCCATGGCCGTCCAGATGTCGCGGGTGTTGCGAACATCGGCGAACGCATCGCTGCCACGCAATTCGCGCAACCGCCAGATGCCGATGCACAGCAGACCCAGCGACAACGCCCGCGCCAACGTCGAGAAGGCAATGGCCTCGACTGACACCTGCGTGCCCGTGCTCATCAACAGCAGCACGCAGCCGATCTCGACCAGGATGCCGCATGCCAGCACCCGCGAGAAAGACCGCTGCGCCCAGGCCAACAGCCCGGCAAACAGCAACAGCACCGCACCGCCCATGCGCAGCGCGCCAAGCGCGGTCTCGCTGTCGCGCAGCCAGTCATACTCCTGCCAATAGGTCAACAACAAGAAGCTGGACGCACCCAGGCCAACGGTCGCGAGGAAGGTCGTCACCATCGGCGGCGCATCCTTGGCCACCGGATGCACCCACATAAACAGCGGCATCGCACCCATGAGCAGAGCGAACCCGGCGATGACCAAAATGACAGCCGGGCCAAACGCAGTGGCAACCGCTTCGGCATCCGCGACGTTTACGCCGCCTGCCCGGCCGATCACGTAGTCCGCGCCCAACAGCAGCGGCAGGGCCAGCGTGGCCGTGATGAGGTAGCGCATGGACGCGAGCGTGCTGCGCTCGCCGTTGCGCTCACCCTGGATCATCAGCGCGGCCAGGGCTGCGGCCGCCTCCAACGCCAAGGCGGCGAAGACAAACGGACGGATCATGAGCGCGCTGCTCACCGCGGCCAGCATCAGCAGGCCAACGGGCACGAACGGCCATCCCTGCGGCGCGCGCCACGACAGCGCAAACACGATGGCCGCACACGCAAACAGCAACAGCAGCGGCACGCGATCGGCCGCGCGCACACGCAGTGCGCGACCCAACAAATCGAGCGGCGCATCCAGGTCAACCTGCAAGCCAGGCAATGCGACCACGCTTTCGATGGGCCGGGCCAGCAGATAGACGACCAACCCGCATGCGCCGATTGCGATCAGCAGCTCGAGGCTGCCCCAGCGCCGGAGGGCGTAGGCCAGCCCGGCGGCAAGCAGCGGGACGGCGATCACGAGAAGCGCGGCAGGAAGCATGCGATTGCAGAATTGAGAATGCGGCGTGACGAAATCAGAACAGTTGCGGCGAAGACGGTTGCGACGATTGCTGTGGGTTCAATTCCTCGTTCTCAATTCCTAACTCAACATTCGCGTGGAGCGCACCGCCATCGGCCAGGGTGAGGTAGGAGATGGCCACGCCGACCAGCAGCGTCATCAACCCCAGCAATACACTCACGCTGATGCTCGGCTCCAATGGGATGAACACCAATTCCACGCCGGAGAGCAGCATGAGCAAGCCCAGCCCGGCGTTGAGCGCCTCGAATGCGGTGGCGACGAGGAGCACACCGTAGCCGATCAGCATGTATGCGCCCAGGTCGAGTTCGCGCGCGCTGCCAGGCAGCGGAAAGCGAATGACCGCGCCGAAGGCGGCCGTCAGCACCAACATGGCGGCGATGGCGCGCAGCAACAGTTGCGCCGGGGTACGTTGCAGGTTCGGCCGTTGCAATCGCGAAAGCGCCACCGATTCGCCGCGTTCTGCGCGTTGCACATCGGCGCGTTGGGCGGCGATGCTGAGCGCAAAGCACACGATCGCGCCGGCCAGCGGCTTGATCAACGCCACGCCGGGTTCGATCACCTGCGCCAGCAGCAGGCCGACTGCGACGTATTGAATGATCATCAGCGGCAGGGTGATGCGCCAGTTGCGGATGATTGCGATGAGGCTGGACGTTGCGGCCAGCGCGATGAGCAGCGATGCCGCGCCGGCCTGCGAGAGCTGATCGAACAGCTCAATGAGTTGCGACATTGCGCAAGATTGTAGCCGAGCCGTTTGCCTAACCTCCCCCCAGGCTGGGGGGCAGGGGGCCAACTTCGCGCCAAGCCACCGGCGACGACAACACGATTGAGGTCGTGGTTTCGCCAAACGCGCTCAGTTGGCGCAGCACGGCCTCAAGGTGGGCATTCGATGCCAGCCGCACCTTCAGGACAAACGAATCCACGCCGGCGACATGGTGGCACTCGGCCACTTCCGGCATGCCGTCAATCAACTTGAGGAAGCGCGGGTAATCGCGCGTGGGCGTGTTGATGCGGATGAACGCCAGCATGGGCAGCCCGGCCTTCGCGGCGCTGACCTCGGCACGATAGCCGGTGATGATGCCTGCCTCCTCCAGCCGGCGCAAGCGCTCCATCGTCGCTGGCGACGACAGGTTGATCTTGCGGCTGAGTTCAGACAGCGACAGGCGGGCTTGATGTTGCAGCGCGTTGAGGATGCGCCAGCCGGTGGGGTCGAGCAGCTTGTCGAGCTTGACGGGGCGAGAGGACATGCGCCGGATTGTAGGGCGCGCGGAGGTCGGCTTGCGGATCATTAGGTGTTTTGTGCACAGGCTATTTGTTTAGAAGGCCATTCCGCGCAAGACCTGCTTCGGGGCATGGCATGTGCATCTGCAAGCCGATAGGCTTCTCGGCATGCCTATGGATGCATTCTTCAAGGCCGTCTTGCTCGGGTTGTCCATCGCCGCGCCGGTCGGGCCGATTGGCGTGTTGTGCATCCGGCGCACGCTGGCCCACGGCCGCTTGCACGGGCTGGTGAGCGGGCTGGGGGCGGCCAGCGCCGACGCCGTCTATGGACTGATCGGCGGCCTGGGGCTGACGGTCGTGTCCGCGTTTCTCGTCAATCAGCAGGCAACCTTACAGTTGATCGGCGGGGCCTTCCTGTGCGTCATCGGCGCGCGCACGCTCTTGGCCAGGACCACATCCACGATGCCGGGTGGCGCAAACATAGCCCCATCCACCCTCACCAATAGCTTGGCCGGCGCATATGCCTCCACGCTGTTGCTCACGCTCACCAACCCGGTCACCATCCTGTCATTCGCGGCCATTTTCGCCGGCATGGGCGCAAGCACCGATGCAGACGGTGCCGGCGTCGCAGGCATCATCGCGCTGGTCGCTGGCGTGTTCGTTGGCTCGGCCGCGTGGTGGCTGATGCTGAGCGGGCTGGTTGGGCTGTTGCGCGACCGCATCTCCGCAAGCGCGACGGCCTTGACGTGGATCAATCGCATCTCCGGCGGGGTCATCCTGGCCTTCGGGTTGATCGCGCTTTTTGGCGCGCGTATTGGCGCGTAACATCACTGCCCGGCCGTGGTGCGCTCGGCTAGAATCTTTGCCGTTTACGCGTTTATTCGCGACTCGGCTTGGTATGAAATTGGGCAGGTTTGTTAACTACGTCTGGCTGGTGCTGGCGTTCACCATGCTGGTGATCTTATGGGGCGCGGTGGTGCGGGCCACCGGCAGCGGCGCCGGCTGTGGCGCGCACTGGCCGCTGTGTAACGGCGAGGTCATCCCCCAATCGCCCGCTGTCGCGACCTTTATCGAGTTCTTTCACCGCCTGACCAGCGGCGTGGCGCTGGCGCTGATCGTGGTCATGTTTATCGCCTCGCGCCGCGTCTTTCCCAAGGGCCATCCGGCGCGAGGTGGGGCGCTGGCGTCATTGGTGCTGATCGTGGTCGAGTCGCTCATCGGCATGTTGATCGTGGTGCTGGAGCTGACGGCGCAGAACACCTCGGCAGCACGGGCGGCCGTCATCGCCGTGCACCAAGTCAACACGCTGTTTCTGTTGGGCGCGATCACGCTGACCGGCTGGTGGGCGTCGGGCGGGCAGGCGCTCAATCTGCGCGGGCATACATCTGGCCGCAACGGCACGGTAGCGCTGTTGATCGGCGGCGTGGCCGGGTTACTGGCGATCAGCGCGACCGGCGCGATCACGGCCCTGGGCGACACGCTCTTCCCTGCCACATCGCTGCAAGCCGGCTTTGAGCGCGACCTGTCGCCGACCGCGCACTTCCTCGAACAACTGCGCATCGTCCACCCCATCGTCGCCGGGCTGACGGGTATCTATATCGTCGCCGTGGCTTGGCTGATCCACCGCCGCACCCACGACCCGTTGGTCAAGTGGCTGGCCGCCACGCTGAGCGGTTTGTTCCTGGCGCAGTGCGCGCTGGGCGCGATGAACGTGGTGCTGCTTGCGCCGGTGTGGATGCAATTGGCTCACCTGCTCATGGCCGATGCGGTGTGGATTTGCTTCGTGCTGCTGGGGGCGTCCACGCTGGGCGCGCAACCCGCCGGTCAGGCCATCTCTGACGCACAGCCCAAACCACAGCCTGTTTGACGCTGCTCACTCACCACATGACCATTCGCGTCTCTGCCCTGTATCGCTACCCGATCAAGAGTTGCAAAGGCCATGCCCTGCCAGAAGCGCCGACCAACGCGCGCGGCATCGCCGGCGACCGGAGCATGATGATCGTGGACGTCAACAACGAGTTCATCACCCAGCGCGAGATGCCGCGCATGGCCCTGATCGAGCCGGTGATGCGCGGCGACGTGGTCACCCTGCGCGCACCAGGCATGGAGGAGCTTAGCTTCACACCATCGAACGATGGCCGGCATGTGCAGGCACGGGTGTGGAAGTCGGTGTGCGAGGCGGTAGATCAGGGCAACGATGCGGCGCTGTGGTTGCAAGACTTCCTGGCTGCGCCGGTGCGGCTGGTGCGCATGGCCGATGGCTTTAAGCGCAGCCTGAATCCGCAATACGCCCGCAGCGAGCACGACCAGACCGGCTTCGCCGATGGCTATCCATTCCTGCTGATCTCACAGCCTTCGCTCGACGAGCTTAACGCGCGGCTGGCGTCGCCCGTGCCGATGAACCGCTTCCGGCCCAACATCGTGGTCGAGGGCTGCGCGCCGTTTGCCGAGGATGACTGGCGCGACTTTCGCATCGGCGAGATTCGCATGGCCGGCGTCAAACTTTGCCCGCGCTGCCCCATCCCCACGATTGACCAGGAGCGCGGCCAGGTGAGTGGCCGCGAGCCGATCAAGACATTGGCCACTTTTCGCACCATCAACCAGCAGGTCATGTTTGGCCAGAACGTCATCGCCGCGAACACCGGTGTGTTGCGCGTGGGCGACGCGGTTGAAGTAATGGAAGGGATGGCTCAAGGCGAATAGGGCTTGGCGGTTTGTTCGGCAAATGGATCACTGAATCGCGGGTTGGTGACAAAGCCCTGGTCGGTCAGGCTGACCAGGAAGTTGATCAAGTCCTGGCGTTGTGAATCGGTGATCTCGAAGCCCGCGACCAAGCCGTTCTTCAACGGGCTGATCCGGCCGTCGCCCGCGTATTCGCCCCAGTCAATCTTGCGCCCGCCGCGCTCGTAGAAGCGAATCACTTCCTCAAGCGTGTCCATGCTGCCATCGTGCATGTAGGGCGCGGTGAGGGCGATGTTGCGCAGCGTGGGCGGGCGGAAACGGCCCATGTCGCCGGGGTCATTCGTCACTTCTTTGATGCCTGTGTTGTCCGGCGGATACGCGCCTTCGCCATCCAGGTTATACAGGCCGGTGTTGAAGAATGGCCGCTCGGCGAACGTGGTGTTGGCCGTGACGGTGGACGCGCTGAAGTTGAAGCCGGTGTGGCAGTGATGGCATTCGAGCTGCTCCGACAAGAACATGGCCATGCCGCGCTGCGCGCTGGCGCTCATGGCCGTCGCGTCCCCGGCGATAAAGCGGTCATACGGCGAGTCGAACGAGGTCAACCCGCGCGTGAACGACGCCAGGGCATACACGATGTTCTTCCAAGTGACTGGCTGCGCATCGGCGGGGAAGGCCTGCGCGAACAGGGCCTGATAGCGCGGATCGGCCTCGAAGCGCGCCAGCACTTCTTGCTCGTTGCCGGTGATGCCCAACTCGATCGGGAACTCGCCGAACATCGGGATCAGTACCTGTTTCTCGATCTCGGTCAGGAGGGGATTGGCCCACGTCAGTGTGGCGTTGTAGGCTGTGTTGGTAAGCGTCTGCGCGTTGCGCGGGTGGCGGTCGCCGGTGCTGCCGGTGCTGCGCCGCGCGCCATCGGTGAAGGCGAAGGCTTGCACATGGCACGACGCGCACGCCTGCGTCCCGTTGCCACTCAGGCGGTTGTCGTAGAACAGATGCCGGCCAAGCTGGAACTTGGCCTCGGTCATCGGGTTCTCGACTGGCACGACCGGCAAGGGCAAGCCGACGGGCAGATGCCAATCGAAGCCGGTCGCGATGGGTGGCGAAGTGTGTCCCGGCGCAGGTGCGCTCGTGTTGGCGCAGGCGGCCAGGCCGAGGGCAATCAATACGCCGGATAGCCACAGGATCAATCGCTGCACGGATGTGAGCGTTACTATACCCACACGGTCAGCAAACCCACACAAAGGATGAGCGGCAGCCGGCCCGGTTGATATGAATCGCGGCTAGACTTGGGCGCTGGGAGGGATGCCATGTGTAGACATAGACGGATCGGGAACCACGCGCGCTATGTGGTTGGGATGGTGGTGATGATGGCCTTGATGGTCGCACACGCGCCGACACCTGCTGCGGCGCAGGGGCCGCTCAGCGGCACGCTGACGGGCAACATTCTGTTTCGCCCGCGCGCGACCATCGCGACGGACGCGCAGGTCAGCGTCAAGTTATTACAGATGCTGCGCGACCTGCCGCCGCTCGCCATCGCCACGCAGAAGCTCACGCTCACCGGCAACATCGCCAGCGTGCCGTATGAGATCAATTACGACCCCAGCTTCATTGACCCCGACGGCCTGTATTACGTGGACGTGCTGGTGACCGAAGGCGACGAGTTCACCTACATCACGACCGGCGACACGTATGTGTTGACGCGCGGCTACCCGGCCAATCGGCTGGACGTGGTGATGCGCGCGGCGCGGCCGGCGCTAGCGATCCCAGCGGCAACCTCCGCTGCGGCCAAGACGATGCTGGACGTGTTGAGCGCCGACCCGCGCTTCAAGATCATGCGTTCGCTGGTCGAGGAGGCAGGCCTATCGCAGTCGTTGAATGACGGCAGCGCCCAGATGACGCTGTTCGCGCCAACCGATGAGGCCTTTCAGCAACTGCCGCCCAGCGTGCTGCCCGCGCTGCGGCGCGACCGGGAGCAATTGCGCAAGGTGCTGTTTTATCACCTGCTGCGCGTGCGGCTGACGGCTGGCGATCTAACCAAGGCCAGTGCGCTCAACACCATGCTGGAAGGTCAAGCCATGAAGATCCTGGCCCGCAACGGTGCGGCCGTGCTGGATAACCAGGCCCGGGCGTCGCGGGTGGAAGTGCAGGCCAGAAACGGCAACATCTTCGCCGTGAGCAAGGTGCTGGTGCCGCCCGAAGTGCTGAGTGCGATTGGGCAGTAGGTGGACTAGCGCCACCGTTTGACCACGTGCTCGTCTCACTTGCCCTCTTGCACCCAGAATGTGCGGGCCGGCACGACCTGTTCGGTCTGCGTGCACGTTATTCGGCCCGCGCCAACCACGCGCGCACATCGGCCTCGTGGTCATCATGGAAGTGGTCGAAGAATTCACCGGTGAGGAAGCGTTGGTCGCCCAACTGCACCACATGATAGGCGCGACCCTGATGGTGCTGTGTCTCGATTTGAACCTCATCGGGCAAGCCTTTGATGACGGCCAGGAACTGCCGGAACTGCTGATGCGATTCATCCAAAACAGCCTGCACTGACCGCGACCGGCTGGCCTCGTATATCCAGGCATTGATGTCGTCTTCAGCCTCAAGATGCGCCGGCCAGGGCGGAGGCGGTTGTGGCTCGCTGCGTTGCGCGGCTTGGATGCGGGCAGCAAGGTTGCGATTCCAGCCGGTCAGATGCGCGACGATGTCCTTGACCGACCAGTGAGCGGCCACGCCGGGTTGATCCATCCGCGCCGGATCAATCCCATCGAGAAAGGCTGTCCATTGCTGGTGCTCTTCGTGCAAATAATTTACAAGCTCGGATTTGTTCATAGGCACACCTCAGAAATCACTGGCCATTGCGGCGTTGCCTGCGCAGCATAGCGCCGAATCAGGGTGAAAGCTGCCCGCATTGATGGCGCGCACGCTATGATGCGCGCGTGGTCACCCACGACGATATCCGCCGCATTGCGCTGACCTTGCCCGGCGCTGTGGAAGAGGGTGGCGCGCAATTCGCCATCGGCGTGCCAGTCAAGGGCAAGATGAAAGGCTTCGTGTGGGCGTGGCTGGAGCGGGTGCACCCCAAAAAGGCGCGCGTGCCAAGCGACGCAGTCGTTGCGGTGCGCGTGAGCGATCTGGCCGAGAAGGACCTACTGATCAACGCGGAGCCGAGCAAGTATTTCACCGAGCCGCACTACAACGGCTACCCGGCCGTGCTGGTGCGGCTGGCAGAGGTCAGCGCCGACGATATGGACGCATTGTTGCGGACGGGCTGGCATGCCGTCGCATCACCGCCAGCACAAAAGAAGCGCAAGGCCACGCGCTGATCGCTGAACCTTGCCGGCGAACCATCTCATTGATCCAGATGGGCGCGAAGGGTGAGGTGCAGCCTTCCCACCTGTCGTCATCACGGCTTGTTCATCTGATAGATCTGGATCAGGTTGCCGCACGTATCGTTCAAGATGGCGACCGTGGTGTCGCCCATGTTGGTAGGCTCCATCGTGAACTCGACGCCCATGCCTTTCAGCCGGGCATATTCGTCCTGAACGTCATTCACCTGAAACATCGTGAACGGGATGCCGTCATTCACAAGCGCCGCCTTGAGCGCCGCCATGGCCGGATAACCGGCGTTTGGCTCCAGCAGCAGCTCGACGCCATTCGGCTCCTCAGGCGAGACGACTGTGAGCCAACGCGCGCCGCCGCCAAGCGGAATATCGCGCTTTTTGATGAAGCCCAGAGCTTCGGTGTAGAACTTCAGCGCCTTGTCGTAATCATCAATCGAGATGCTTGTCACTGTGATCTTCATTCGCGTTCACTCCTGTCAAAAGTCGAAGCATTCGTGTGGCAGTCCAGCAGTCCAGTTGGCGAAAGTCGCTGGGGCAGAGTCCAAACTGTTGTTTGAACGCCTTGCCAAACGCAGCGTGGGTGTGATAGCCGGCCGCCAGTGCCACTTCGGAGATGTCCACTGCGCCCATCCGCAGCTTTTGCGCGGCCCGCACCAGCCGCACCCGGCGCACATAGCCCGCCAGGCTCTCGCCATGCCCAGCGCGAAACACCCGATGCAGGTGAGACACGGATACACCTGAGACCGTCGCCAGCGCCTTGCGGTCAAGATCCTTGTCAAGGTTTTGGTTGATGTAGCGCCTCAACCGCATCAGGCGATTGCTATCCTGGAGTCCCACACCCTCAGCCACTGTGCTGGCATTATCAACCCCAGAACGTTTGTTCGCTACTCCAAACGTATCATTCTTTGCGTGGTTGGCGCATGCGAGCATCGGGGCGATCCAGCGCGCTGGGGTGCATATTCTAAAAGGGGAAGCGCCGTGCGATTGGAAATCGCGGCTATAGGGCTTTCAGCCAAGCGTCGGCCCCACGGGGACGCAAGCGCCTGCGCCGACGCAGGCATTGTCCGCGTAGGTCATGACCCTCGAAGGGGGCGGACAATCAGCCGAAGGCTCCACAGGCGCGGTTTTGAACCGCCTGCCCCTTGGGGCGAATGCACCAGCGCGCAGAGGCAGGCCGCATAATCTCCCCCAATGAAAATTCACTTGATTGACGGCACCTACGAGTTGTTCCGCAACTACTACGGCGTGCCGCCGCGCAAGGCCCCGGATGGGCGGCAGGTCGGCGCAGTGCTTGGGCTGATGAGCAGCCTGCTGGCGCTGCTCACCAAAGGCGGCGTCACGCACCTGGCCTGCGCCTTCGACACGGTCATCACCTCGTTCCGCAACGACTTGTATCCGGGCTACAAGACCGGCGCGGACGTTGACCCGCTGCTGCTGGCGCAGTTCCCGCTGGCCGAGGAAGCTGCTGCCGCGCTGGGCATCGTGGTCTGGCCGATGGTCGAGTTTGAGGCCGACGACGCGATTGCCACTGCCGCGACACACTTTCAACACGACAAGAGCGTGGAGCAAATCGTGGTGTGTTCGCCGGACAAAGACTTGGCGCAACTGGTCCATGGTAACAAGATCGTGTGTTGGGATCGGCGGCGCGAGATCGTCTACGATGCGGCGGCGGTGCAGGAGAAGTATGGCGTGCCGTCGGCGTCCATCCCGGATTATTTAGCGCTGGTGGGCGATGCGGCCGATGGCTACCCCGGCATCGCAGGTTGGGGGGCGAAGTCGGCCGCAACGGTGCTGGCAAAGTTTGGCCACATCGAAAACATTCCCCAGGACCCCGCGCAGTGGGGCTTGGGCGCGCGAGCGCTGAGGCTGAGCGAGAGCCTGCATGCGAACATGCAAGATGCGTTGCTCTTCCGCACGCTCTCCACCTTGCGCACGGACGTGCCGCTGAAAGAAACGCTCGCCGACCTGGAGTGGCGCGGCGCGACCGAGCGGCTGCGCTCGCTGTGCCTCGAGTTGGGCGACAAGAAATTCGCCGACCGCGTGCCGCTGTGGCGGGCATAGCGCGGCTATTGAGCTTTTGGTTTCGTATCAGGGCGCAAACAGTTTCCAATGCCCTTCGGAGATGACCTCGACGCCGCCGCCGTCCGCTTTGATGGCGGTCTCTTCGTCAATCGCGTAAGCCGGCCCTGCGATGCCCGCGGCCCATTTCTCAGCACGGGCCATGCTGTTCTCCGGCATCATCTCGTGATCCAGATGCGGGAAGATTGAGAAGTCAACGAGGCCCAGCGTGTGGTCGTCCCCTTGGGCCGGCTTCCAGCTGACGAATGCCTCGCCGATGCGAGGAGTCATCACCATGCTCCCGGCGCTCACGCCCACCCAGACCGTCTCGCGCAGCGACGGCAGGAGATCGGCCAGCCCGGACTGCCGCATCCAATGGCACAAGTAGGTCGCATCGCCGCCGTCCACCAGCAGGGCGTCGGCCTCCCGAACCCAGGGCACCCAGCGCTCCTGGCCGATGGTGGGCAGCGCGGTCAGCTCCAGCACGCCCACCGACTTCCAGCCCAGGTCAATCATGGGTGCCGGGGAGTTGCCGGAGATGAAGCGCCAGGCCGAGGCTGGCGTGCACCACGGGTGACCCCACTCCGCCGTGGGAATGCACAGCGCGCTGCACTCGGCAATCGGTTTCCCCAACAGGTCCACCAGCGCGGCATGAATGCTTGGGTTCCTGACGCCGCCTGAAGTGAGAAGGAGTTTCATCGCACTTTCATTTTAGCGTCGAGGAATATAGTGCAAGCAAATCAGGGCGAGTAACGCCCGATTTCCCGGTTAAGCTGTCGCAGCAGAGGAGATGTCATGACGGAATTTGCATACGAAGAAGGCCGATGGGAACCGCCCATCGCGGGCGACGAGGCCGCAACCCTGCTGGGCTTTCTGGAGCGCCAGCGCGCGACGTTCGCCTGGAAGACGGGCGACCTGGACGCAGCCAGCCTCCAGGCGACGCTCGGCCAATCGGCGATGACGCTGGGCGGGATGCTCAAGCACCTGGCCCGCTTCGAGGACGACATGTCTACGGAATGGCTGCACGGGCGGGCGCAACTGCCGCCATGGAACGCCGTGGACTGGAGCGCCGACCCGGCGTGGGACTGGCGCACCGCCGCCGAGGATTCCCCCGAACAGCTCTACGCGCTGTGGCGCGACGCCGTGGCCCGCTCGCGGGCGCTGTTCGTTGCGGCAATAGCTGAGGGCGGCCCGGCACGACGACCCGGTGGGCTGGACAGCCAAGCGCCCAGCCTGCGCTACATTCTGCTCAACATGATTGAGGAGTACGCGCGCCACAACGGCCACGCCGACCTCATCCGTGAGTCCATTGACGGGCGCGTCGGCCAAGACCCGCCGCGCTGACCAGTGGGGCACGCGTTGACTAGCATGTGCATGAATGTTGACGCCGTGGAACCACCTGAACGCCCGGCTGCAATCGCCTGAGGGTTTGCAGATCACGACAAACCCCATGGCTTAACAGGAGGATGACATGCCGACCGCTCAAACGCTGCAGCGCTTCATCGCCCGCGTGGAAGAAAACGTTCACGACAAGGCGATTGAGGAGTTCTACACGGCAGATGCCACGATGCAGGAGAACCAATCGCCCCCGCGTGTGGGACGGGATGTGCTCGTCGCCAACGAGCGCAAGGTGCTGGCGTGGGCACGATCCGTGACATCAACGTGTGTGCATCCGGTCTTCGTCAGCGGCGATTACGTTGTCATCCGCTGGATCTTCGAGTTCGCCTGGCACGACGGCAGCGTCACGCGAATGGAGGAGTTGGCCTATCAACGCTGGGAGGGTGAGCGCATTGCCCAGGAACAATTCTTCTACGACCCGGCGCAACTGACGCCAAAGCCGCCGGCCAAAGAGGCGATGTAGCGATGCGGCAAATCCGACGGCTTATTACACGCCGTCTCTCCAGGTCAACGCGCCACCTTCCCCGCTTCCTCTCGCGCAGATTGCATAGCCCTATTTCCATCGCGACGATTTAGACGATCTGGAACGACCTCTTTCCAAATCTGTGGCCATTGATCTGGATTTCAAGTTCATGCCGCCCGCGAAACAGCTTGCGCGTCGTCATGTCCTCGCGGAGCATGTGGCGCTTTGACAGCATGATCGTTTGGCCTTTTGCGAGCGAGCATTGTTTGAGCTTGAAGACTTTCCTGCCGGGCTTGCCCGATTTCGTCTGAAACGTGATGGCGTAATCAACAACGATCTCCACGTCTTGCTTCGCCTGCACTGCAAACGAGAACTCAAGCGCGGTGTTCATCGCCATCTCGGCCGGCACGCGCAGTTGCGAGACGCGCACAGCGGGATTCGGCAATGCGCCAATGAGGATGAGCGCGTTGGCATCGCCCTGCTTGATCAGCGTGCGCAGTCCGTGCGTGAGCAAAAAACGCATTTCCTCCGGGCGCTGGCGCCCGGTTGACTTCCAGCTCGTCAGAAGTTGGATCGCGAGCGCGGGATCGGTTTTGGAAATATCGTTGATGTGATTGGCAACTGAACGCGTGACGAAACGTGTGCGGTCTGCAAACAGATTGTTGAGAAGCGGAATGGGGGCGGTGATGGGAATGGTCAGCTTTTGGGACCACGGCAACTTTGGACGTGTGCCTTCGCTACACAGCCTGCGCACGTGATAGTGTGTGTCCTCGCTCCATATCACGAGTGTATCGAGCGTGCGTTTGGAGAACGCATTGATAAAGTAACGAATGGCATCTTCTGCCGAGAAGCGCATCGTGATCTCGCGCAACGCACCCAAAGAAATGTCGAAATCGCGTTCATTACACCCAAAGCGGGCCACGAACTCCGAATACGGCGCGTAGATGAAGTCGCCAAAGTCTCCGTCTGTAAGCGTCGGGTCATTTGGCACCGGCAGTGATTGCACGATGATGCGAACAGCCTGACGGTAGTCATCCGGCAAATGTGCTCTGAGGCATTCGGCCATCCACGCAATTCGAGCCTTGAGTTCAAGTTCAGGGAACCGCGAAAGGACTGCACGCGCAAAATCATCCTGCCTGAATGGCGGGTGAACGCGGTTGAGTTCCTCAGACACTTGCCTGACTTTTGTCTGGTTGAAAAGCAGGTCTTTGAGAAGCAGCTTCTGTGTCATGGACTGAATGTGTGGTCGTTGGGAATCGGCATGGTCACCGATCCAATGTCCGTGCCGCGAGTCACTATAAGGGTTGCGGGTTGCCGATGCAAGAACGAGCAAACGGCAGGTTGCTGGCACCTTCGTCAAGCTGTGGCAATCACACAGCAGCACGGCGCGTTGTCCATTCGGACATTGCCTGAAGCTGCGTCGTGAGGCACAACTTGAGAGCCAAAAAAGTAAACAACGCTTTCGTAACTTGCCCGTTGGTTAAATTCTTCCAAGACGGGCGCGTTGCCGAAGACTAAGATTTCGCTTGCAAATCGGTATTTGAAAGGTGAGCCAAACATGACCAAAATACGCGTGAATTGTTTTTCGATTTCGCTTGACGGCTACGGAGCAGGCCCCAAACAGGATACGACCGACCCGTTGGGAGTCGGCGGAGAAGCCTTGCATGACTGGATGATTGCAACCCGCAACTGGCAGCGGACGCACGATGGCGAAGGTGGCACAACCGGGGATGATGATGAGTTCGCCTCGCGCTTCGGCGCACTGGAACTGACTCGTCAGGCAGCCGGCGATAGAGACATTCAAATTGCCGGCGGCGCCAGCACGATTCGGCAATTTCTTGCCGAAGGCTTGATCGACGAACTGCATATTGCGATCTCACCCGTATTGCTGGGTGATGGAGAGTCGTTGTTTCGAGATCTCAACCTTTTGAAGATGGGGTATTCATGCACGCGGCAGATAGCCACCGCTAAGGCGACACACGTGATTCTTACAAAGTCAGCATGACAAAACTCACAACATAGAATCGATAGGGACAGCACAACACTGTCCCTGATGACTTACACATATATTTCCCGCATCCTCTCTCCACCACTGGATGCTTACATTGACTGCCTGTACTACCTCGACGGTTCCTTGCCGCAGTCCAGCACGAACATCCTGCCGATGCCGTGGCTCGATTTGAAGATCAACCTCGGCGGCGCGCTTCATACAAGTGAGTTGGGCCGCGATCAACCCTCGGCGAAACTCACCGGCACTTGGTGTGTCGGCATCTGCAACGGCTGTCATATCGTCCATTGGCCGCACGATTTGAAGCTGTTCGGTGTTTGCTTCAAACCAGAGGGTGCCTATCCTTTCTTCCAATTTCCGCTTTCCGAATTGCACAACCAAGTCATCTCGCTCGATGAAGTCTGGGGGCGATTTGCCACCAATATTCGCGAACAGATGCACCGCGCACCCACGATCGAGGCAGGGTTCGATCAGTTAGAGCAAGCGTTGTTGGTGCGCCTCGGCGAATGCGAATTGCCGCACGGTTTCGAGGCCGTACGATATGGCGCTGTGGAAATCGCGCGACACCGCGGCGCGTTGTCCATTCGGGCGTTGAGCGAACACATCGGCATCAGCCAGAAGCATTTGCTGACGCAGTTCAAACGCCTGGTCGGCATCTCGCCAAAAGAGATGGCGTGTCTCTCGCGGTTGCAGCACACGCTGCATGCCATTGACGCATCTGACTCAACGCATCCGGTGGATTGGGCATTGATGGCGAGAAAGTGCGGCTACTACGACCAAGCCCATCTCAGCAACGATTTCATGGCTCACCTCGGTCATAACCCGACCCATTATCTGAAGCTGCGTCGCCAAGCACAACTTGAAAGCCAGAAAAGCGAACACCTCTTTCGCAGCTTGCCCGTTGGTTAAATTTTTCCAAGACGGGTGCCTTGCTGAAGGCTACGATAACTTGCCGTTATCTTGGCTATCAGCAGGAGGTTTTATGGGAAAGGTTGTACTAAATATCAGCATGTCACTCGATGGGTTCGTCGCCGGCCCAAAAGAGGACGGCCCTGACCGTGAACTGGAAGCGATGGACCGCCTCCACGAATGGATGTTCACCGGCAAGACTGAGCGCGAGGCAAGGCAAGGGTTGGAGAGAGTGTGGCAGCCCATCGGTGCCGTTGTGATGGGTCGGCGAGTCTTCGACCTCGGCGAGAAACCTTGGGGCGATAACCCCGTCTTCCACGCGCCGTGTTTCGTGCTCACCCATCGCCCTCACGAACGCATTGTCAAGCAAGGTGGCACGAGCTACACCTTTGTCACCGACGGCGTCCTAAGCGCCTTCACCCAAGCCCGAGCGGCTGCCGGCGACAACGATGTCATGGTTAATGGCGGTGCGAACGCCGCTCAAGAGAGCTTGAAAGCTGGGCTGCTGGATGAGCTACACATTCATCTTGCGCCGGCGCTGCTAGGGCGCGGCATTCGCTTGTTCGACCACCTAGGCGATCAGGACATTCAACTTGAGGCGCTTGAGGCTGTTCACACACCCAAAGTGACTCATCTGCGGTATCGCGTCGTCAAGTAAAGAGATGTTACCGAAATGACTTGCACGTACATCCGTTGCATTTTTGCTTGCGACAGGTAAGTAGATAGGGTTCCTAAATAGGAGTAAGGACAACGCTTATGAGGAAGCTGTGGGTGAAGGCATGGGCGACCCTGGATGGGGTCTTTGATGCGAACACGATGGGTCAGTGGTGGCCTCCACTCAATGAGTCTGCAGAGGGCTTGGCGAGCAGGCTGGAGTATGTGGCGGAGGAGTATGCGAAAGGGGACGCTTACATTCTGGGGCGGACGACCTACGACATGCTTTGGCCGGGTTGGTCCCAGGACAAGACCAGTAAGCTTGGGTTGCTGCTGAACGGCATGAAGAAGTATGTAGTCTCGAACAGGCTCACCACTGCACCCTGGGAAGGTTCCAGCATCATCAGCGGCAATGTGGTGGAGCACATCGCAAAACTGAAACAGCAGCCGGGCAAAGACATGATCATTGATGGCAGTGCGACCCTGGTCGGTCGTATGCTGAGAGTTGTGTAACGGGAGTCCGATAATCGCGCTTGCAAAAGTTACCAGCTAAAGCGAGCGAGATCACCATGACTCCCGAGATCAAGGTTGATGAGCCAAGCCCGATCAGTCAAGACGAATTTCATGATGTGTTTCATGGCCTGATGGCCGAGAAGATGCGCGCCGCGGTGCGGCTGTGATTGAGCGCATGTTTGAAGAGGTGAAGAAGCGTTCCAAGAAGATGGCCGCCGCTTTCAGGAACGAGAACAGTTGCCTGCTACGGATCGGCCGCTTCTATTACGCCGATACGCAACGCATCGCCGGCTCAGAACTATCCGCAGGGCTGGTTGACGTCGGCGCTTGAGGCCGTGAATGCCGAGCCGCAGGTGCACGCCTTGTGCTGGTTCATGGATGGGTTGCCCGACGATCCGAGATGGGATTTGTTTAGCCTGAGGAATCGGCAGGGCAAGCTGGCCCAGGCCGACGACGAGTTCGGCGCGCTGCTCCGGCAGTGATTACCTGAACCGGCTCACGTCGAACAGCGTGCGCAGCAGCTCGGCCCGGTCTTCGGGCGTGGCCGGCACCGGCTGCGAGAGGTCCTCGATGAAGGCCGTGCGCAAGTCCACACCCAAGTATTTGTTATCGTAGAAGACGTGCCGATCCACCATCGTCGTCAGTGCGCCGCGCGAGAAGATCTGGTCGCCAAAGAAGAAGTTGCCCGTGCCCCAATGAATAAAGCCCTCGGCGCTGACGTCGAAGCCCTGCACGTGGTGGCCCTGGCTGCCGTTGACGACCACCGCGCCTGCGTCGCGCAACGCGGCGAAGTCGCGGGCCTGCTGCGCCGTCGGCTCGTAAAAATAGAACTCGGCGTATTGCAGCGTGGCGATGGGCAGATAGCCCTCGGCGCGCAACTGCTGGATCATCGCAATCTGTGAAGTCAGGTCCTTGGGGTCACCGGGGCTGCACGGCGCGCTGCCGGGCGTGTCCTCGTCGGCCCAGTTTGCACCAAACCAGTTGCAGCCGATGAAGGCGATCTTGTTGCCGTTCACCGTCATGGTCAGCGGCTTCATCGCGTCGGCGATGTTGCGCCCGCCGCCAAAGTACTTCCAGCCTTCCTGGGCGTATAGATCAATCGTCGGGTTCAGGTTGCGCGCGCCGTAATCCCACAGGTGGTTGCCGGTCAGCTCGATCACATCTGTGCCCATGAACCGCAGCAACTCCATGTACTTCGGGTTCGAGCACATGGTCGTGCCGTCGTTGCGTGTGGGCCGGGGGCAGTCGTCGTAGAACGACACCTCGTTGCTGATGTGGGCCACGTCGGCCGTGGTCAGCCACGCTTGAATCTTCTCGCCTGGATAGGTGACGCCCTTCTCCTCCATCTTGGTGGCCGTGCCGCGCACCATGGCCGTCACGCCGGTCATGGCCACCACGGCCAGCTTGTTCAGGTCGCGGTTGTTTGTCGCCGGCGTGGCCGCGCTGAATTCGCTCAGCAACTCCGCCTCGCCTTGGGCACGCACGCTGAGTGTGAGCGGATAGGCGCTCACATCGGCCTCGCGCTCGAACAGGTTGATGCCATCCACGTGCAGCAACTTCCAGCGCGCCTCGAGTTGGTCAAACGGCAGCACGGCGAACGACGCCGTGCGCGCCGCCCAAGTTGCAGCGAGTAGCTCCTGCGTCGGCACCAGTTGGATGTTGGCGGTTGCCGCCGGTTGACCTAGCAATAGCACCAGCGCGGCGCGCGTGTCGGGGTTGAGGAACAGCGTCGGCGGCGTCTGCCCATTCTGCGACAGTGCAGCCAGCGCTAATGCGTCGCCGGCCCAGAACCTCTTGAAATCCTCGAACGCCAAACCATCGGCCACGGTGGGGAAGGGCGCGGCGATGGCGTAGGTGTGCGTGATCAGCGGCGCGCCCTCTAAGCCAGCAGCGATGCGGATGTCGGCCTGCTGCGTCGCCGTCAGTTCGACTTTGAACGTTGGGTCGGACGCAGCCTGGGCAAACGCCTCGGCCTTTTGCGTCAGCTCCGTGTGCAGCCCTGTCGGCAGCACCGGGTCAATCCAAATCGTCTTGACGGTAGCGGGAACGGGGGCAGGTGTGGCGGTCGGTGTCGGCTCCGGTTGCGGTGTAGCTGTGGCTGACTGGATAGGCGTTGGCGATGGGGCCGGCGTGGCGGCGTTGCAGGCGGTCAGCGCGATCGCTATGCACATGATCGCAGCGATGGATTTGACGCTCATGAAACGGCGCGGATTGTAAACGGTGTAAACCGTCGGCAATTTGTTTACTAGTTTAGCTTGACAAACTAAACCAGTTAAGTCAAACTGTTTGCGTCGTGAGCGAGGGGCCGCGACATAGCAACCATAAGCGTTTGATTCGACCTGCACGCACCCGCAGCCCACTGGCCATGAACGCCATGCCTTCGTCTTCAATCGCAACCGCTACTCACGGTATTCAGTCCCACGCGGCAAGCCTGCCCATTGGCTTGCCGGCGCGGGACTTTTTGTTTTTCACATCTGTTTGAGGGAGGTACGAGTATGAGAGCGCAACATCAACGTCAACATCATTCTTTCGTGCGGGCGATCGTGGCTGCCGCTGCTGTGGCGTCGGTTGCCGTCGCCGCGCCGGTCGCGCCGCGCAGCGCGTTCGCGGCCCACACGCCCGATCCGGCATCGGTCAATCTGGCGGGCAGCCTGCAAAGCGAGGCCACCGGCGGCGCGTGCGGCGATTGGGATCCAAGCTGCGTCGGATCGCGCTTCACGCCGCAGGGCAACAACGTGTTCCTGTTTCAATCGGTTGCGGATATTCCGGCCGGCAACTGGGAATACAAAGTCGGCCTGGGCAGTTGGGACATCAACTTTGGCGTGGGCGGCGTGCAGGGTGGCCCGAACATCGGCCTGAACCTGAGCGCACCGCGAACCGTGCGCTTTTACTATGACCACAAGACGCACTACATCGCCGACAATGCCCGCAACACCATCTACACTGTGCCGGGCAGCTTCAACAGCGAGCTCGGCTGCGCGGGCGATTGGCAGCCGGAGTGCCTGCGCACCCTGATGAGCGACAACGATGGCGACGGTGTCTACACCTTCGAGACGAACGCCATCCCGCCCGGCAACTACGAGTTCAAGGTCGCCACCAACGAGAGCTGGAGCAACCCGAACTTCGGTCAGGGCGGCGGGCCGAACAACGTGGCCCTGAATGTGCCGGGGCCAGGCACGGTCACGTTCAGCTTCAACGCCAACACCAGCGTGCCCAGCGTCAGCTTCCGCAGCGCGCTGCCCGGCCCCGACAACAACGTCGAGTGGGACGGCATCAAACACGACTCACGCGATGCGCTGTATCGCACGCCCGGCGGCGCGGTGACGCAGGGCACTGACGTGAAGATTCGCCTGCGCGCCTTCCACAACGACCTGACCAGCGCCACGCTGCGCGTCTACGACCTGAACGCCAACGGCCAGCGATTGCTGCCGATGAGCGTCGTCGCCAGCGACGTGTCGTGCTACGACGCCAGCATCACCGGCAAGACGTGCGACTTCTGGGAGGCGACAGTGACGCAAGCGACGCCGAACAACTTCTGGTATCGCTTCTTCGTCACCGACGGCACGGATACGGACTATTACGGGGACGACACAGCCGCGCTCGATGGCGGCGTCGGCCGCATGACCGATGACCCGGTGGATCAGAGCTACGCGCTGATGGTCTACGATCCGGCCTTCACCTCGCCCGCTTGGGCCAAGAACGCGGTGATCTATCAGATCTTCCCCGACCGCTTCCGCAACGGCGATAAGAAGAACGACCCGAAGACCGGCGACGTGCGCTACGACGATCCCGTATTGGCGCTGCCGTGGGGCACGCTGCCCGAGGGCTATTGCCGCAACTACGCGGATGGCAGCACCAACTGCCCGTGGCGCTTCGACGACACGCCGCCGAGCTGGAGCCCGACGAAGGAAGGCCCGCGCGGGCGCGACTACATGGGCGGCGACCTGCGCGGTGTGCGCCAGCGCCTGAGCTATCTGCAAAAGCTCGGCGTCAACACCATCTACTTCAACCCCATCTTCGCTGCCAAGAGCAACCACCGCTACGACACGGCCGAGTACTACAAGATTGACCCGGCGCTGGGCGACCAGAAAGAGTTCGAGGCGCTGGTGCGCGAGGCCAAATCGTTCGGCATCCGCATCGTGCTCGATGGCGTGTTCAACCACATGTCCAGCGACAGCCCGCTGTTCGACCGCTACAACCACTACCCGCAAGTCGGTGCGTGCGAGGCGGGCGATTCGCCGTGGCGTAACTGGTTCAACTTCCGCGCGCCCAGCGGCGCTGAAGTCGGCGTGTGCGCGCCCAGCACGCCCGGCGGCAACGACACGCAATACACCGGCTGGTTCGGGTTCGACAGCATCCCTGAGATCAAGAAGACCAACCCGGCCGTGCAGGAATACTTCCTCACCAACAACGACAGTGTGTCGCGCTTCTGGCTGAACCTGGGCATTGCTGGCTGGCGGCAAGACGTGATGGGCGACGCCTCGTTCCCCAACGGCTACTGGGAGAGCTTCCGCAACGTCGCCAAGACCGGTCACCCCGACTCGATCATCATCGGCGAGCTGTGGCAGAAGGACAGCACGCTACTGCGCTTCTTGCGCGGCGACCGGGCCGACACGGCCATGAACTACCGCCTGCGCGATGCTGTGCTCGGCCTGCTCACGCCCGGCCCGTTTGATTCGAAAGGCTTCGGCGACAGCGGCCGCATCATCAAGCCAAGCGAGTTCGCCAACCGCGTGCTCTCCATCCGTGAGGACTACCCGGACGCGGCTTACTACGCGCTGATGAACCTGATGGGCAGCCACGACACCGAGCGCGTGTTGTGGACGCTGACGCCCGGCCAGGAGACGCGCGCCGAGAAAGAGTTCAACGCCGCGAATCTGGCCGCCGGCAAGCGCCGCCAACAGATGGCCGCGTTTATTCAGTACACCATGCCCGGTGCGCCGACGGTGTATTACGGCGACGAAGTGGGCGTGACCGGCGACGACGATCCGGACGACCGCCGCACATATCCCTGGGCGGATACGGGTGGCGCGCCCGACAACGCGTTGCTCAAGTTCTACACCGACCTGGCCAAGAACCGCGCCTTTTACAAGTCGCTCACGCAGGGTGACCTGAGCGTGCTGCTGGCCGACGATGCGGCAGAGGCGGTGGCCTATGGCCGCAAGGCCGGTGACGAAGCCAGCGTCATCGCCATCAACCGCAGCAACCAGACGCGCACGATTGCCATCCCGGTCGCCGGCTATCTCCCAAATGGCACATCGCTGCAAGTGGTGTATTGCGTGGCCAACCGGAATATCCCGCTGTGGCACACCGTGAAAGACGGCGTGCTGAGCGTGACACTGGAACCGAACAGCGCGGCCTGGCTGACCACCTATCAAGCCGACCTGACGCCGCCCGCCGCGCCGGCCAACTTGCGCCTGACCGATGAGGGCAGCACGCAGGTGTCGTTGGCGTGGGACGCCGTTGCAGGCACCGCTGGCTACAACGTGTATCGCAGCCCGGTCAGCGGCGGTGGTTGGGTGAAGGCCGGCTCGACCGCTGGCACCTCGTTCACCGACACCGGCTTGACCAATGCCAAGACGTATTACTACATCATCAAGGCTTTCGACGACAAGGGCAACGAGAGCGCCGCGTCGAACGAGATTGCCGCGCTGCCGCACTACAAGATCGGCTGGGCCAACCTGCAATGGCCGCCCACAATTGACCACACCATCAGCATCGTCAATCGCACACCCGATATCTACGGCCAGGTGTGGATTGACGGCGTGACCAATCAACCCGGCGTGACCCCCGGCCTGAAGGCGCAGGTGGGCTATGGCCCCGCCGGCAGCAACCCAACCGGCGCAAATTGGTCGTGGACGGACGCGACGTTTAACGTAAACGCGGGTAACAACGATGAGTTCAAGGCCAGCCTGCTGCCCGAGGCCGTCGGCGCGTTCAACTATGCCTACCGCTACAGCACCACCAATGGCCGCGACTGGCTGTATGCCGACCTGAGCGGCCCGCTCGCAGCGAACGCGCTGCCGTCACAGCCGGGCGTGCTGAGCGTGCTCAGCAGCGGCGACACGACTGCGCCCGCGACGCCGGCCAACCTGCGCGTGGTCACGGCCTCGCCCGCCGGCATCGAGCTGGCGTGGGATGCGGTGACCGGCGACCCGACGCTGTATGGCTACGAGGTGTTGCGCAGCAGCACAGCTGGTGGCCCCTATGCGCAGATCGCGCGCGTGACCGCCCCCAGCTTCACCGACACGGCGGTTGCTTCGGGCGCGACGTACTACTACGTCGTGCGGTCGGTGGATCAGTCGTTCAACCGCAGCGGCAACTCGGCCGAGGCGCAGGCCACGGCGCAACTGCGCACGGTGACGGTGACATTCAACGTGACCGTGCCGGCCACGACCGACGCGACCGGCCGCAGCGTTTACATCGCCGGCTTCCTGGATCGGCTGGACGGCGGCCTGCCGCAGTGGAACCCGGGCGGCGTGGTGCTCACGCGCGTCAGCCCGACCCAATGGACGATTACGCTGACTGGCCGCGAGACCACGCAGATCGAATTCAAGTTCGCGCTGGGCTCGTGGGACTACGTGGAGAAAGACGGCGGCTGCGGCGAGACGGCCAACCGCCAGCTCACGTTGAGCTACGGCGCGACCGGCACGCAGACGGTCAACGAGGTCGTTCCAAACTGGCGCAACGTCGCCCCGTGCGGGAACTAACTCCCTCTCCCAGAGGAAGAGGGATGAGGGCTTGTGGCCCGAATGGGCCATGAGGGGGAACCGGCGCGGCAGAGATCATCTCTGCCGCGCCGGTCTACTTCAGACCAAGATGTCTCCGCGCAAAACGACGTACGGTCGCAGCCGTGCCTAATCCTTGTCTGACCTCTTCAATCGTTGGCTCGTCGCCCGGATACCGAATGCCTACGGCGAAATCGGTAAGCACGTCCAGTAAATTCGCGTCTACTTGGACAAGGATGTCTGATTCAGTGCACAACTCGCTGAGTCTGAGCAAGTCATGCGTTTTTGGAAAATCTGCGCCTTTGGCGACAAGCAATGCCTTTAGATATTTCTCGGCGCATTGCTGCGCATGAAAACCGGCGACGCGTGCGAACGGGCGTTTTCGGCGCAACAGCAAGCGCGCTGCCTGGTAGCCTTCTTCGGCGTAGTCAGTCCACGCTCGAACGTCTTGATCGCCGCTCATACAGTATCTGCCCGCGCTTTGTCGCCTCACGCATAAACGTATTGCCGCGCGCGAGCGCTTGTCCCACTTCATCGGGGGTGCGCACGAGGATATCCACCGGAAAGGGCCGAGGACGGATCAACCTGGAGACTGCAAGATAGCGTTCGCCGCGCACGAGTGGGGTGTCCCAAATGACAAGCAGATCCACATCGCTGTCGGGCGTTGGAGAGCCATACGCGTATGACCCAAACAGAATGATCTTTTCTGGGTCTAACGCTTCAACGATGCGTGAAACGACCATCGGCAGAGACACCGCGACAGGCTGCTTGGAGCCGATGGGAGTCACATCAGTAGCCATCATGGATCAACTGTAGCGACGCAATCACGTCGTCAATTCAACTGCAATTTGCGCTGCTTGCGCCGCTCCGGCCGAGGGTAGGCTGCTTCGTAATCGCTGACGTTGCCGACGAACCAGCGCACCTCGCCGTCGTCCTCGATGGCCAGCGTGTGCGTGGCCACTCGGTCGAGGAACCAGCGGTCGTGGCTGATGATGAGTGCGCAGCCGGCGAACTCGTCAATTGCGTCTTCCAGCGCGCGCAAGGTGTTCACGTCCAGGTCGTTGGTCGGCTCGTCGAGCAGCAGCACGTTCGCGCCCTCTTTCAACATCTTGGCCAGGTGCACGCGGTTGCGCTCGCCGCCGGACAGCGCGCCGACCTTCTTCTGCTGATCTGCGCCCAGGAAGTTGAACCCGGCCACGTAGGCCCGGCTCATCATCTTGCGCGGGCCGAGCATGATCTGATCCGCGCCGCCGCTGATTTCCTCCCACACGTTCTTGTCGGGGTTCAGGGTGCGGTTCTGATCCACGTAGCCCAGCTTGACCGTCTCGCCGACCTTGATGGTGCCCTCGTCCGGCTTTTCCTGACCGATGATCATACGGAACAGCGTAGTCTTGCCCACGCCGTTGGGGCCGATGATGCCGACGACGGCGCCGGGTGGAATCTGGATGGTCAGGTCTTCGTAAAGCGTGCGTTCGCCGAAGCGCTTGGCCACATCCTTCGTTTCAATCACGATGTCACCCAGGCGCGGGCCAGGCGGGATGTAAATTTCCAGCTCTTCGCGCCGCGCCTCCTGCTCCTGGCTCAGCAGCGTCTCGTAGGCCGTCACGCGGGCCTTGCTCTTGGCCTGGCGCGCGCGCGGGCTCATGCGAATCCATTCCAGCTCACGCTCCAGCGTGCGCTGGCGCTTGGTGTCGGCCTTCTCTTCGTCGGCCAGGCGCTTGGCCTTCTGCTCCAGCCATGACGAGTAGTTGCCCTTCCACGGGATGCCGTAGCCGCGATCCAGCTCGAGGATCCACTCAGCCACGTTGTCGAGGAAATAGCGGTCGTGCGTGACGGCGATGACCGTGCCCTTGTAATCGCGCAGGTGATGCTCCAGCCACGTCACCGATTCGGCGTCGAGGTGGTTGGTCGGCTCGTCGAGCAGCAGGATGTCCGGCTCGGTCAACAGCAATCGGCACAGTGCCACGCGGCGGCGCTCACCGCCGGACAGCACAGTTACAGGCGTGTCGGGCGGCGGGCACCTCAGCGCGTCCATCGCTACTTCCAGTCGCTGGTCGAGCGTCCACACGTCATGCTTGTCCAGTTCATCTTGCAACTTGCTCTGCTCTTCCAGCAGCTTGTCGTAATCGGCGTCCGGCTCGGCGAACTTCTCGTTGATGGCCTCGTAGGCCTTCATCATGTCCACCAGCGGCTGCACCGCCTCCTCCACCACCTGCTTGACCGTCTTGGTCGGGTCAAGCTGCGGCTCCTGCTCCAACAAACCGCGCGTATAGCCCGGCGAGAGCACGGTCTCACCGATGTAGTCGTTATCCACGCCGGCCATGATGCGCAGCAGCGTGCTCTTGCCTGCACCGTTGAGGCCCAGCACGCCGATCTTCGCGCCGTAGTAGAAGCCGAGCGAGATGTCGCGCAGCACCTGCTTCTGCGGCGGGTGGATGCGCCCGACGCGCACCATGGAATAGATGATCTTGTTGGTTTCGGTAGACATCGCTCGCGCGATGATACCGCGCACACTGCGGGCTTATGGTTTGTGCGTCGGTGGCCAAGTCATCAACTGAGCGAACAGCGCAGCCAGCTTGGCCGCCAACTCCGGCGAAGCGACGAGCGCGATGCACACCACCAGCACGGCAACGACCAAGCCGACGGCCAGCCAGGCCGGTAACTTGAACGTGACCCAGCCGTCACGCATGCCGCGGCCATCCATGCTCATCAGCACGCGCGAATTGCGTCGCTTGATCTTTCGCTTTGGGAGCTTCGCCATCGGGGCGACGATGATATAGAACATTTGTTCGTATGTAAATCCTCTATCGCGAAATGCATCCTGCGCTGTCATCCGCTGTCCCGGCATATGATCGGGACATGCAATACACACGATTGGGACGCACCGGATTGAGCGTGAGCCGCCTATGTCTTGGCACGATGAACTTTGGCCCGCAGACCACGGAGGCCGACAGCTTCGCCATCATGGACAAGGCACTGGAGTTGGGCATCAACTTCTTCGACACGGCCGACGTCTATGGCTGGAAGCTGGGCGAGGGCATCACCGAGCAGATCATCGGCCGCTGGTTCGCGCAGGGCGGCGGCCGGCGCGACAAGGTCGTCATCGCCACCAAGGTCTACAACAAGATGAGCGAGTGGCCGAACGGGCGCGGCCTGTCGGCGTATCACATCCGGCGCGCGTGTGAGGAAAGCCTCAAGCGCATGCAAACTGACCACATTGACCTATATCAGATGCACCACGTCGAGCGCAGCACGCCGTGGGAGGAAATCTGGCAAGCGATGGAGCAACTGGTGCGCGAGGGCAAGGTCACCTACGCCGGCAGCAGCAACTTCGCCGGGTTGCACATCGCCGTGGCGCAGTGCGCGGCACAGGCCCGGCACTTCATGGGCCTGGTCAGTGAGCAAAGCCTCTACAACCTCAATGCGCGCATGGTTGAGCTGGAGGTCATCCCGGCGTGCGAGCACTTCGGCCTCGGCCTGATCCCGTGGAGCCCGCTTGCTGGCGGCTTGCTGGGCGGCGTGTTGAAGAAGCTGAAGGATGGCCGCCGCGCCGGCGAAAACATGCAGAAGAACATCGAGAAGCACCGACCAAAGATCGAAGCCTACGAGAAGCTGTGCAAGAAGTTGGGCGAGCAACCGGCCGACGTCGGCCTGGCGTGGCTGTTGCATCAGAAGGCGGTGACCGCGCCGATCATCGGCCCGCGCACCGCCGACCAACTGACCGGCAGCCTGCGTGCGCTGGAGATCAAGCTGGACGAGGCCACGCTCAAGAAGTTGGACGAGATCTTCCCCGGCCCCGGCGGTGCTGCGCCAGAGGCCTATGCGTGGTGATGCGATTCACGATTTGCAATTTCAGATTGCCGATGTGAAGTCGCTGCACTGACGATGAGGCCGAGCAGCGTGCCAGTCACGAGGCTCGGCACAATCGCCTGCCGGATCACGAATTCCAATCCAAACACAATCGTCGGTACGATCTCAAACCCTGCGCGCGGGATTTGAACCAGCATTGCCATGAGCGGTGTGAGCAGGTGGCCGATGAGCACGGCGGCGATGCTGATCGCCACACTGCCCACCAGGCGCGCATGAAGTTGCTCGATCAATGTCAGCGCCACATCCCCCGCAATGGCGCCGAAGACCAGCACGACACCGGTCGAGAGCACATCGCGCAGCAAATGTGTGCGGCCCGTCGTAGCAACATCGGCCCACATGCCAACGGCCAGCACGCCCAGCGCATAGGCTGCAACAAGGACGGGTCGTGGCGGTCGCAGTGGCATTCGCGCGATTGTATGGGCTTAACAATTTCGACAAGCGGATTTAATCGAGCGTTTATATACTGCCGCAGTCTTTGGATTATCAGGAGGAAATGAATATGCGAACCCGACCGATGCACGTAGTGGCGTTGTCTCTTACACTGACAGCGCTCTTGGCTGCGTGCGCTGCGCCCCAGGGCGCTGCGCCAGCCGCAACCCAGGTAGCTCAGGCGGTGCAAACGGCAGCGCCGACGCTCGAAGCCGCTGCAACACAAGTCGCCGAAGTTGCACAGACTGCCGCGCCGACCCTTGAAGCTGCTGCGACAGCAGTCGCCGAGACCGTCGCCACCGCCATGCCCGCCGCCGAGGGCGCAATGGACATGACGGCGCTCATCGCCGCAGCCAAGGCCGAGGGCACACTCAACACCATCGCCCTGCCGCGCGACTGGTGCAACTACGGCGAGATGATAGATACATTCAAGGCCAAGTATGGGCTTGAGGTCAACGAACTCAGCCCCGATGCCGGCTCGGCTGAAGAGTTGGAGGCAGTGAAGGCCAACAAGGACAACAAGGGTCCACAGGCACCGGATGTGCTCGACGTCGGCCCGGCCTTCGGCGTGCAGGCCGTCGAGGAAAATTTGGTCGTGCCCTACAAAGTGGCGACCTGGGACACCATCCCCGCCAACCTCAAGGATGAGGAAGGTTATCGCACCGGCAACTATTACGGTGTGATGTCCATGCAGGTCAATGCCGATGCCGTGCCGGCCGTGCCGACGGACTTCGCCGACCTGCTCAAGCCCGAATACAAGGGCATGGTCTCGATCAACGACCCGCGCATCGGCAACAGCCAGGCCATGGCCGTGTTCAACGCCGCGCTGGCCACGGGCGGCAGCGCCGACGACACCACCAAGGGCCTGGAGTTCTTTGCACAGCTCAACGAGCTAGGCAACTTTGTGCCTTCGAACAACTTCCAGACCTTTGGCAAGGGCGAGACGCCCATCGTGTTCGACTGGGACTACAACGCTCTGGCCAAGCGCGATGCCAATCAGGACAGCACCAAGATCGAAGTTGTCATCCCCAAGGGCGCGCAACTCGGCGGCCACTATGTGACGCAGATCAGCGCCTTCGCCCCGCACCCCAACGCCGCCAAGCTGTGGATGGAGCACGTGTTCTCGGATGAAGGGCAACTGATCTTCGTCAAGGGCTATTGCCACCCGGCCCGCTACAACGACCTGGTCGCCCGCGGCCTGATCCCGGCCGACCTGGCCGCCAAGCTGCCGTCAGACGAGTTGTATGCCAACGCCGTGTTCCCCACGCTCGACCAGCTCAACGCGCACAAGACGCTGCTGTCCGAGAAGTGGGACGCGATCACGAACATCAAGGAATTCCGCACGCTCGAATAAAGGCGAGTCAGATGCGCGCATGAATCAAACCCTAAGGGTCTGTCAGACCCTTAGGGTTTGCCCGTTGTATATGGACACAGCGATTGCAACGCCCGCACCCCTGCAACGCGCGCCCAGCCGCCAGGTGTCGTGGGCATGGCTGGGCATGTTGCCATTCCTGCTGCTGATGTTCGCGTTTCTCATTTACCCGTCGCTGACGATCTTGTCGGGCAGCTTTCGAGGGCAGGAAGGCGAGTTCACGCTTGACAACATTGCCGGGCTGTTTCAGGCGAATATCCTGGCAGCGTATCGCGTCAGCCTGGAGGTGAGCGCTATCACGGCCGTCGTCGGCGCGTGTATGGGCGCGCTGCTGGCCTACGCCATCACCTGGGGTGGGCTGCACGGCCGCGTGCGCTCGGGCGTGATCACATTTGCCAGCGTGGCCGCCAACTTCGGCGGCATCCCCCTGGCCTTCGCCTTCATTACGCTCATGGGCCGCACCGGCGCGCTGCCGGTCTTTCTCCGCAACAACCTGGGCATAGATTTATATGGCAATGGCTTCAGCATCTACACCGTGCAGGGGCTGATGCTGGCCTATCTGTATTTCCAGTTCCCGCTGATGGTGCTGATCATGGTGCCGGCCTTCGACGGCCTGAAGCGCGAGTGGCGCGAGGCCGCTGCCAACCTGGGCGGCAGCAGCCTGGACTTCTGGCGCTACGTCGGCATCCCCATCTTGCTGCCGTCGTTCCTGGGTGCGACAGTGCTGCTGTTCGGCAACGCGTTCGGCGCCTATGCCACGGCCGAGGCGCTGACCGGCAGCAAGGTGGATGTGATCACGCGCGTGATCAGCCGGCAAATTCGTGGCGATGTGCTCTACAACCCCGGCCTGAGCTACGCGCTGGCGCTGGGCATGGTCGTCATCCTGGCGATCTCCATCGCGTTGTATGTGTGGCTGCAGCGCATCACCACGCGCTGGCTACGGCAATAATCTGGAGCAAGACGCATGGCTACACCATCCGCCTCATCCTCCTCCCGCAGAAAGCCATCGCTCACGCGCATCTTTGCCTGGGCCATTTTTATTGTGTGCGCGGCGTATCTGATCGTGCCTCTGTTGACCCAATTCGACTATTCGCTGCGCGCCAAGCGCGACCAAGTTGGCTTCACGGCGTACACCAATGTGCTGGCTATTCCCGACCCGGCGAAGGCCGTCACGGTCGAGACGAGCCCGCCCAAGGTTGCACTCAGCCTGCCGAAGTTCTATTCATCGCTTCTGTTCTCGTGTTTGATGGCCGTGCTGACCATCGTTGTCAACACCGCCATCATCGTGCCGACGGCGTATTGGGTGCAATATCGCTTGCCCAGATTCAAGCCAGCGATGGAGTTCTTCACTGTGCTGCCGTTTGCCATACCCGGCATCGTGCTGACGTTTGGGCTGCTGCGCACCTACAGCGGGCCGCCCTTTAACCTGACCAACACCGAGCTTGGCACCGTCGTCATGCTCGTCGGCGCATATTCGATCCTGGTCATGCCCTACACCTACCGCGCGGTGGATACTGGCCTGCGCGCGATTGACATTCGCACCCTCACCGAGGCGGCGCGCAGCTTGGGAGCGGGCTGGCCGGTGGTCATCCTGCGGGTGATTTTGCCGAACTTGCGCGTGGCCGTGCTCAGCGCGGCGCTGCTCACCTTTGCCATCGCCATCGGCGAATTCACCTTCGTCAACTTTTTGTTTCCGGATGAGCGCGCCTTCGGTTCGTATTTGGCGGCGATCGGGCGAAATAAAATTTTTGAACCCGCCGCGTTGACGATCATCAGCTTTCTGATGGTGTGGGCAGCCGTGCTGCTCATCCAACGCCTGGGCCGCGGCGGCAACCAAACCCAAGTGACGGGCATCCGATAAACTGCGCCGTGTCTCACGCGATACGCGATACGTGACATGTGATACGCGACACCATCTCATCATGGCTTTCCTCGAACTCAACGCACTCCGCAAGACCTTCGGCAACACCGTCGCGGTCGAGCATTTTGACCTGTCCGTGCAGCGGGGCGAATTCGTCTCGTTCCTCGGCCCATCGGGCTGCGGCAAGACCACCACGCTGCGCATGATCGCCGGCTTCGAGGAGCCGACCGAGGGCCGCATCGTCATTGATGGCGAAGACGTGACAAACACGCCACCCAACAAGCGCAAGCTGGGTATGGTGTTTCAGTCCTACGCGCTCTTCCCCAACATGACCGTGGCCGACAACATCGCCTTCGGCCTAAGGATGTTGAAGACGCCGCACGATCAGACGCAGAAGCGGGTGCAAGAGATGTTGATGCTGATCCAGATGCCCGACTACGGCAAGCGCTACAGCTATCAACTTTCGGGCGGCCAGCAGCAGCGCGTGGCGCTGGCCCGCGCCCTGGCCATCCAGCCGCGCGTGCTGCTGCTCGATGAGCCGCTCAGTGCGCTCGACGCGAAGATTCGCGACGAGTTGCGCAACGAAATCCGGCGCATCCAGCAGGCGCTGGGCATCACCACCATCTACGTCACACACGACCAGGAAGAAGCGCTGTCATTGTCCGACCGCATTGTGGTGATGAACAAAGGCAAGGTCGAGCAGATTGGCGAGCCGTTCGAGATTTACAACCGGCCCGCGACCGAGTTCGCTGCCAAGTTCGTCGGCACGCTCAGCACGCTGCGCGGAACTGTTGGCGGTGAAGATCACGTAGTCGTCAATGGTCAGCCGATTCGTTTAGCGCAATCGTTGCACGACCGCCGCGTTGGGGATGCGATCTCGATCAGCCTGCGGCCCGAAACGATCGCTCTGGGCAATGGCGAGGTTGGCGCCAACACACTCAAGGCGACGGTGCAAGCCATCACCTTCCTTGGTGCCATCGTGCGCGTGCAGCTCAGCGCCAACGGGTCGTCGTTCGTGGCCGATTCGCTGAACAGCCCGAGCTTCGCTCCGCCCAGAGTGGGCGACGAAGTGACGGTCAGCTTCTCACCCGAGGCGGCGCGGGTGGTGAGTTAGAGCGTGCACCGCGCCCGCACAGCACTGTGCGGGCGCGGTGCATTCAAGACATCAAGGCGCCACGACCTTGCTGATCTCGTCCAGCATGGCCTGCTCTTCTTTGCTCACCTTCACGCCGCCGATGCCCAGGAAGCCGCCTTCCTTGGCTGCCTCGGCTACGTTCTGGCTCACGGTCAGGATCAACTGGCCGAACGGGGCGGCTTGATCCGGCGCGTGGGCGTGCACGGCATACATCGCGTCGCGGATGGCACCCACAAGCTTGTCCTTCGATTTCTCATCGGCCAATGCCTCTAGCTCGGCGTCGGTCACACCATCGCCGAAGATCACGCCGATGAGCGACGCCGGTGCGGCGTCCTTGGCCGCGGCAGCCAATGTCTCCACCGCTGCACTCAACTCCTGCACTGTGCCAATCGGCCCGGAGCGCGAGGACTCCATCACCAGTTTGGCCGCGGCCAGCGGCGCAACCCGCGCTTTGGCGTAATCCGCGCCGAGGTTGGTCTTCAATGCCGCCGCCTCGGCGCCCGCTTCGAGGGCCGATTGGGCCAACTTGGCCGTGTCGCCACCTTTGGCGAAATAGGCCTTGCTCTCACCTTCAATCAGGTTCGCCACCCCGGCCTTGTCGAGCTTCTGCTCCGTCGTAGCCTTGTTGATCAGGCCGATCACCAGCGGCACCGCCATGGTCAGAATCGGCTTGACATCGAAGCCGAGTGCCTGGCTGAGTGTGCCGCTGATGGCGCTGACGCCCGATCCGAGCATGCCGCTCAGCGGATCGGCCCCACCGGCTGTGCCCATAGCACCTCCGCCTTGCCCACCGCCCATCAAGCCGCCAAGCAAACCACCCAGCGCATCCCCACCAGCAGCTTGGCCACCCTCTCCGGTCAACGACCCAAGCAGCCCGCCCAAGATGTCGCCGTTGGGCGCGTTGCCGGCCATGGACGACATCTGCGACAGGATGTCGTCCATGCCTGTGGGCGTGTCGGCGGCTTTGTTGGATAGCCCTCCGAGCACGACTGGCACAGCCGCATCCAAGCCGGTCTGCATCTGCCCCTCATCCAGGCCGATCTTCTTGCCAATCGTGCCCAGCATTTGCGGGGTGACTGTCTGCGAAAGCGAATCCATGATCGTCGTCATATTGTTTGTGCCTCCGGCTGGGGATTGTAGGAGTTTGTGTTAACTTTGTGTGCTTGCTGCGCCGGTCACAACGCGCATCGTTTCTGCCATGAGCAAATCCAAAGGCCGCAAATCCAAGACAAAATCCATCCCCGACTTGCCGACGCCCAAGGCCCAGACGATGTGGCGTCTGGCGGAGGTGAGCGGGCAGCTCGATTCCATGTTGCAGGATTTGGCGCGCTACGGTCTCGACGCCCTTGCCCTGCGCTCGCCAGAGGCGCTGGCCGCTATTCAAGCTGCACAGACGCCTGCCCAACTCGTCTTTCTGACCAAGGACGCCAGAGGGATGGCCGTGCAGGCGTGGCGCGAACGCATGCAGGCATTCGGGGCCGAGGCCCTGCCGTCTGTCGTGCGCCGCCTGCAAAGCTCGCAGTCCATCCGCGATGAGGATGAGCGTGAAGTGATCGTGGAACGCCTGATCGGCGTGATGCCCCGGCTGGGCGACGGCGCAGGCGCCGCGCTGCTGTCGTGCTTCAACTCGCTGGACACCTATGGGCAGAGCCTGGCCTGCATCGTCTTTGGGGTGATGGGCCTCCGCGAGGCCGGCGATGTGATCTGGCGCTACTTCGAGCACATGCGGGACGACGAAGACATGGGTTTCATCGTTGGTGCCTTGTGGGGGCTGCTTGATCTGGATGATGCGCGCGCCGACGAAGGCATGGCGTATCTGTTGACGGCTGAACGCTGGTTCCCGGAGCAATATGGCTTCGCCGCTCGCGGCGGCAGCCTGCTTTGCCTGGGGCCGCTGATCGAGCGCATGTTCGCCACGATCAGGGCATCCAATTACGAGAACGAGGGCCAAGATGTGATCATGGCCTTGGCGGGGATGATGACGCGCGTGGGCGAGGCGCCGGTTCGCGCGGCGTTGACCGATGCTTTCAACAAACCCGAGGACGTGGAGCGCCTCGTTGCGGCGTTGCATGATCGCAGGCCGCATCTGACGCGGCACTTTGAGATCTACTTCCCGCCCGCGCAGGCGGAGTGATTAATCCCCGCGCAAGATTTGCCGCCTAACCTGAGCAGCATGGCCATTCAAACCCAGACACGCAGATTGTTGCTTCCCATCCTGGCCGCGCTGCTGACGGCCTGTGGCGCGGGCGGGCAACAACCGGCCAGCACGCCTGTGCCGATTGCACCATCGCAACCGCCTGTCGCCACTGCCACATCAACCGAAGCGCCAGCGCTGGCAGCGCCGACGGCCACCGTCGCCCTGCCGGCCGCGCTCGCGGCAACCGATGCGCCACCGCTCCCCAGCCCCAGCGCACCCATCGTGCCAGCACTCCCGCTCTACAACGGCATTACGCATGGCGTCACCCCGAACGGGTTTTTCTTCCTCGGCGATCCCGATGCGCCGGTCACACTGACCGACTACTCGGATTTCCTCTGACCGGGCTGCCGCCGTCACGTGTTGACGGTTGAGCCAGAGTTGATCGAGGCGTATGTGCGCGATGGCCGGGTGAAGCTGGTCTTCCGCGACGTGTTGAACCATGGCGAGCGCAGCGAACGCGCCAGCGAGGCCGCCGCCTGCGCCGGCCGGCAAGGCAAGTTCTGGGAGATGCACGCGTCGCTGTTTGAGAAGATGAGCGAGACGTGGGGCGCGAGCGGATCGGACGCGCTGCTGGCGCTGATGAAACAGCGCGCGGCAGAGATCGAAGGGCTGGATCAGGCAGACTTCGCGCAGTGTGTGGACGGGCGCGAGACGCTGGCACAACTCAAGGCCGCCGATGCCGAGCAGCGCGAGCGCGGCATCATCACCCAACCCATCTTAGAGATCGGCGGCCAGCGCATTGTCGGCAATCAGGCGTTTGAAGTCTTTGCGCAGGCGATCGAGGCGGCAGCGAAGTAGTGCTTGATGTGCCCCTGCGTCACCAAACTGTGGTTGAAGCGCCAGCAGGGAACGCTATGACCTGCGCCCTGTATAGGGCGGGGCGTTCGTTCCCTACTGGTTGTCAACGCCAGAACACTTGCCGGCTAAGTTAGCCGACAAAAGCACCGGCGCACACGGTGACGACCTGGCCGGTTATGCCGCTGGCGAAGTCGGAAGCGAGGAACGCGGCGGTTTTGGCGGTCTCGTCCACAGTGATCGGGCGGCCGAGCGGCGGCAGCACCATGGACGGTGGTTTGCCCGACACGGCGATCTGTCCCGCCACCGTCTCTTGAATCGTGCGCGTCTCCGGCATGCCGCTGCCGCGCACGCAATTAACGCGCACGCCGGCCGGCCCGAACTCACCTGCCAGGGAACGGGTCATGCCTTCGATGGCCGAGCAGGCGGCGCTGATGCCGGCCATGTTGGCGGCAGCCATGCCGCTGAGCGTTGCTGACAAAGTGACGATGGCCCCGCTCCTTTGCTTGACCATGCGCTTGCCCGCCGCGCGCGAGGTAAGGAACTGCGACCCCAGCACCACATGCAGCGGTTTCATGAAGTGATCAAACGGCGTGGTGGCTGTCGGCTCGGGATAACCGAGGTCGGCCGGGTGGCCGCCGATGCCGTTGAACACGACGTCAATCTTGCCGGCCTCGGCCGCAACTTTGTCCACATACGCCTCGATGGCCGCCTCATCTGTCGCGTCCACGACGTGCGCCGTCGCTTTCCCGCCCGCAGCTTTGATCTCTTTGACGAGTTGCTTCAACGCCGCCTCGTTGCGGCCCGACACGAACACATGCGCGCCCTGTTGCGCAAACCTGCGCGCCACGCTGCCTGCAATCGCCCCTGTCGCTGCAAACACCAACGCAGTCTTCGATTCCAATAACATCACAAGCTCCTGATTTCAAATTGCCGATTGACCAATCGAAAATCGGCAATCGCAAATCGTAAATTGGCTAGGCCGGCATCGGTTCGCCCGTCTCCAGCAGCGTCTTCAGGCCGGAGAAGATTTGCGCCCAGCCTTCGATCATGCCGTTCGTCAGCGGCGACCCGGCTTCCAGGTCGTCGTGAATCAGGGTGAGTTTGCAGGCCGCGCCGCGCGGCTCGATCTCGAACGTCACTTTGCTGACCGGGACTGACGGGGCGTTCTCCACCCACAGCGGTTTGAACGTCGTAACGAGCTTTTTGGGCGGGTCGCTTTCCAGGACCTCGCCATGAATCATGCTCTTGCCGTCGGGCTGGATGTAGTCGTAGGCTGCGCCGGCCTTGAGCGATGACGTGAAGCGCGTGCCGAAGTAGTATTGCCGCGTCATGTCGCCATCGGTCAAGGCGCGCCACAACTTCTCCGGCGTGGTCTGAATGAAGATGCTGTATACGTGCGAATGTTTCTCTGGCATGATGTTTCCCTCCAACTGATCTTTCAAATGGGTCAAGCCGCGCGTCCAGCCGCGTGAGTACTTCGTCACCCAGCGGTCATACACCTGCTGAATCGGCACGGGATTCAAGTAATGAAACTTCTCCCGCCCGACTTTGCGCGTGGTGATCAGACTGGCCTCTTCCAGCAGGTTCAGGTGCTTCATCGCGCCGAAGCGCGTCATCGGCAACTGCGCCTGCAGCTCGGTCAGCGTCTGGCCATCGCGTTGAAAAAGCGCGTCCAGCAGCGTGCGCCGGCTGGGGTCGCTCAGGGCTTTGAACACGAGGTCTTGATCCATATCGCTTGTGTGACCAAAAAGTCACTTGTTGGGGTTGATATTAGTGACTTTTTGGTCACATGTCAAGAGGCTTGGCCAAGATCGTATAGATTTGAGCATCTATCGCGGCTGGTCTTCCGTTCGCGTAACAAGGTTCAGACTTACAGGTGAGCCGTTTGAAGCCTGCCCGAATCTCGTTGAGTAGAACCGAAAGGTCACTGAAAACTTTTGGGTATGACGGCAAAACGCATCTTCGACTTGACGTTAGCGATAGCGCTTGGAATTGTGGTTCTGCCCTTCGCCGTTGTCATCGCTATCGGTGTTTGGCTCGATACACGCTCAATCCTCTTTGCTTCGCCACGCGTGGGTTTACGTGGCACAGTGTTTCAGCACTATCGCTTTCGCAAGATGAAGGGCGAACCGCCCAAACTCACACGCTTCGGCAGACTTATCTCCAGCTTGTCACTGGACGATTTGCCCACGTTGCTCAACGTCATCAGAGGAGACTTGAGCTTCGTAGGGCCGCGACCATTCGCGCCGGAAGAAGTAAATCTCCATGACCCGGTTTGGATGGCCGTGCTATCGGTGAAACCAGGGTTGACTGGCCTCAGCCTCCTCATGCTCAAAGGGCGTTACAACCAGGCGACGCTGAGCGAAAAGCTCCAACCTGAATTGTGGTACGCCGAACACGGCTCATTCCGCACGGACATACAAATTCTTGGAGCGACACTCATTGCATGGCTACGCATGGGTCACATCAAGGGCAAGATTTGATCCGTAATGCGACGCGGCAGCGAATGACAAGAACATGCCAAGAGGCAATGACAGATTTCATGCGCATCTCAGAAAGCTATTCTTCAATTTTGTAGAAATGCGGTCAGCCAGCAACTCCACCCATCAGACAATCCTCGACGCGGCTGAGCGATTGTTTGCCGAGCGCGGCTATGCGGCGGTGAAGATGCAGGACATCGCCAAAGCTGTGGACATGCGCCACGCCTCGCTGTATTACTACGCGCCGGAGGGCAAAGAGCAGCTGTATGTCGAGGTGATGGAGCGCAACTTCAATCGCCATCGCGATGGCCTGACCGATGCCATCATCCGCGCGGGCGACGACCTGCGCGCCCAGATGCACGCCGTGGCCGAGTGGTTCGCCTCGCAACCCCCCGTGGATTTAGGCCAAATCGTGCGCTCGGACATGCCCGCCATCAGCCCACAACACGCCGACCGGCTGATGGATTTGTCGCTGCAAGCCCTGCGCCAGCCCATCGCCTCGGCCCTGCGAAGGGCGCAGGACAAAGGGCTGGTGAAACTGCCCGACGTGAACTTCGCCGCCATGGGCTTGGTCGGCTTTTTGCAGACCGCGCACAACATCCCGCAGCGTTTCTATCGCTCAGCAGATGAACGGGCGCAACTCGCCATCGCCATGGCCGACATGCTGTTGGACGGCTGGCTCAAGCGCTGAGCCTCTCTTTTTAGGACGCAATTCGACAATTTTGTAGAAATCCTATGGACATCACCGAAACCCTGCAGGTGACTGACCGCGCGGCGTGGCGGCGCTGGCTGGCCAAGCACCATGCCGTCAAAAAGGAAATCTGGCTGGTCTCGCCCAGCCCATCCAGCGGCAAACCGCGCCTGCCCTACCTGCACGCGGTCGAGGAAGCGCTGTGCTTCGGCTGGATTGACGGCATCGCCAAGAAGTTGGATGCCGAGCACACGGCCCAGCGCTTCACCCCGCGTCGGCCCAGGAGCCATTGGACCGAGCTGAACAAGGAACGCGCCCGCCGGTTGATCGCGCAGGGCAAGATGACCGAGGCTGGCTTCGCCACACTGCCCGACCTCTCGCCGGAGTCGTTTCGCATCGCCGATGACATCCTGGGCGCGCTGCAGGCCGACGCCGAAGCCTGGCGCAACTTCGAGCGCTTCCCAGAGGTCTACAAGCGCATCCGCATCGGCTACATCGAGGAGATGCGCAAGCAGCCGGCCGTGTTCAAGACGCGGCTGGACAACTTCGTGAAGAAGACGCGCGAGAACAAGATGTTTGGTGGGATGGAGTAACGAGTAACGAGTAACGAGTAACGAGTAACGAGTCGCAAGCAAACAATAGGAGACGAGAGGAAACAAAACATGACCGCCTTTGAGATGACCACACCCGCTGAAACCGAATTGAATGCGTTCAAGCGCAACTTGCGCGTGCGTCAGGCGGCGCGCGATGACCTGCCCTTCGTGGCCTGGTGCAACTACGAGTCGTCCTCGCCCGCGCCTGGCTTCTGCTATTGGGACCCGCTGCTCGGAGGGCTGAACACGCCGACGATGGCGTTTATCGAGGCAATGTTCCGGGCTGATGCGCTTGCTTACGGCGAGGTCGAGGACTTCTTCGTCGTCGAATCTGACGGGCAGCTGATCGCCGGCGCGTCCGGCTTTGCGCCCGACGCGGCCGACTACCGTCCGCTGCGCCTGAATCGCCTGCCGCACATCGCCGAGCAGTTGGGTTGGAGCGCGGAACAGCAGGCGCAGTTCCTGGATCGCTATCAGGGTGTGTGGGCCGACCCGCGCGATCCCTCGCTCGCGCCCAGGCACCGTGGATCATCGAGTGCGTGGCGGTGCGGCCCAAGCATCGCGGCCGGGGCGTGGCGCGCATATTGCTAAACGCCATCCTGGATGAGGGACGAAAGCGCGGGCATTCGCACGCCGGCATCTCGGTCACGCATGGCAACGCGCCCGCGCAGAAGGTCTACGAGGCCGTCGGCTTCAAGCTGTATCTCGATTACGGCGCGGAATACTTCGACGGCTTCTTTCCTGGCACGACCAAGTATCGGCTGCGACTGATCAACCAAACAGATTCGCGGACATCCGTAGAATAGAGGCATGATCGCGCTGATTGAAACGCGCCGCGAACAAATCGCTGAACTGTGCCGCCGCTATCGAGTTGAGCGGTTGGAGGTGTTTGGCTCGGCGGCGAAGTTAACAACTTGACTACCTCGCATCCAGAAACCGCTTCGCCTGCGCCCGCAACGCGCGCACGTCCTCGGCTTTCATCTTGCGCAGCGCCATCACCGGCATGGATGTGCGCGGGTTCGCGCCCAGCACATCGGCATTGCGGGCGATGAAGTCCCAATACAGCGCGTTGAACGGGCAGGCATCCTCACCCGTGCGTTGCTTGGGGTCGTAGCGGCAGCCCTCGCAATACGTGCTCATCTTGTGGATGTAGTTGGCGCTGGCGGCATACGGCTTCGTCCCCACGATGCCGCCATCGCCAAACGTGCCCATGCCCACCACGTTGGGCGTCACCACCCAATCGTAGGCGTCCACATACGTTGCGAAGAACCACTCGTTGATCTCCTGCGGGCTGATCCCGGCAATCAACGCGAAGTTGCACAGCACCATCAGCCGCTGGATGTGATGGGTGTAGCCGCGCTCCCACACGCCTTGCACACATTCACGCAGGCAGGCCATATCCGTGTTGGTGTCCCAATAAAACTTCGGTAGCGGGCGCGTGGCCTTCAGCGCGTTCATCTCGCGCAGATTCGGCATCTCGCGCCAGTAGCACGCGTATACGAACTCGCGCCAGCCGATCAGTTGGCGGATGAAGCCCTCGACCGAGTTGAGCGGCGCGCGGCCCTCGCGATACGCCTGCTCGGCGGCCGCGCACAATTCGTCGCGCTCCAGCAGGCCGATGTTCAGCAGCGGGGAGAGCACCGAGTGAAACAGCGTCGGCTGGCCGCTCACCATCGCGTCTTCGTAGGGGCCGAAGTTGGGCAGGCGCTGAGCGATGAAGTCGTTGAAGAACGCCAACGCATCTTCTCGCGTCACTGGCAGAGCGAAGCCGTCCAACGCGCCCCACGCCGTCTGCACCTGCGCCACCTCGGCGATGACTTCGCGGGTCGTCGCATCGGGGGCGAATTCTGGCAAATTTGGAATGGGGAGTTGCGAATGGCCAATTCCCCGTTCCCCATTCGGCACTCGCCACTCTTTCTTCGGCGGTTGGCGGTTGTCCTCGTCGAAGTTCCACTTGCCACCGGCGGGTTGGTCGCCGTCCATCAGATAGCCGGTGCGCCGGCGCATCTTGCGATAGAACGTCTCCATCACCGGCGACCTGGCTGTGCCCAGATCGTCCGGCTGCGCCAGGAAGAATCGGGAATCGAGAATGTGGAATGGGGAATGGTTCTCATTCCGCATTCCCAACTCAACATTCCCCATTCGTCGAACGAAGTCGAGTCCCTGCCACGTGTTCGGCCGCATGACGACGATGCGTTTGGGCGAATGATCAGCGATGTGTTCACGCAGGCCGGCCTCGAACGTGGCCGCGTGGCGATAATCCACCTGCCAGCCTGCATCGCGCAGGGCCTGAGCAAAATGGCGCATGGCGCTGAGCACGAGGATGAGCTTGTGTTTGTGCCACGGCCGCGAGCGAATCTTGGCCGCGCTCTCGATGAACAGCAGGCGCGTGTTGGTTTGATTCAACCCCTCGCTCTTCAACCACCCCGGCCAGCGATGTGAGAGCTGGTCGCCCAAGATCCACAGGGTATGCATCACTTGCATGGCTGGCTTGTCCGCCACAACGGCCCAAGCGCTTGCATATCGGCGTCTTCGGCGGCGATGGACCACACGCCAGCAGCCTGCACAGCTTGGAGGTCTTGCACGCTCACATTGGTCAACACAAACGGCGCGGCATCCACCGGCCAACCCGCCAGCGCATCCACACGATAGGCGACATTGCCGCCGGTCAACGGCGCTGAGCCGGGTGTCTTCAGCCAAGCCGGGTCGGTGATGACGATGACTTGCTCGGCCCGGTAACCGCGCATCACGTCCACCATGCGCTGCGCAATGTCCTCGTACTTAGGCGTGTTGATGGGCGACGTAAACGGCTCGAACCACACCCCCGGCGACGCGCGCAGATAGGCCATCGCCAAGCGCAACCAATCCTCGGCCGAATCGGCCTGGTCGTTCACCGTGCCTTGCGCCTGGTTGCGGAAGGCCAGGATGACCAGCATGCCCAAGCCGTTGGCCTGGTCAATGAAGGGCGACACCTTGGCCGGCACGAACGTCGGCGTCAGCTCAGCGTCGTCCACCAGCAGCCGCACCGCCTTCGCGCCGGCGTCGGCCAGGGCGCGCAGGCGTTGCTCGGATGGCTGGTCACTCGCTTCCATTTCGGTCAGCGTGGGAAGCGTGGCCCCGTGCAGGATCACGACATTGTCATTGCCGTCTTTGATCTGCGCGCCCTCGACCCGCAATTGACAAAACTGCGGCACCACGGGCGTGGGCGTGGCGGCCAGGGCCAGCGGCCGCGTCGCGCATGCGCTTAACATCAACACAAACAAGCCAAATACAAGGGATAACTGACGAGTCTGACGCACGCGGCGATGATAACAGCGGCGGCCAAACGGCGGCGTTTCAACAGTGAATGCGTCATGCATCGTGTGGTATAACCCCGACGTTTTAGGCGTATTGGCCGCACCATTTCAGGAGAATCAACCGCATGAAAGTCAATTCAAAATCAATGCTCACCCCGGCGCTGGCGTGCGCTTTGGTTGCCGGCGCTGTCGCCGCTGGCGCACAACCCGCCGCCGCTCAGGCACCGGCTCCGGCCCAGGTCGCCCGCCCATTGAACGTGGCTGGCGCGAACCTGCTCACCAACCCCGGCCACGAACACCCCGGCGCATATTTCGGCGGCCGTGGCGAGATCAACGTGACGTGGAACTGGACGGGCTATTGGGAAGAGCCGCCAGCTGGAACCGACCCGCGCGATCAGTATTACCGCACGCCCGAGTTCCGCCCGCCCTTCGCCCGCGATTACCCCGAGCGCGTCAAGAGCGGCGGCGGTTCGGATCGCTGGTTCAACTACTACGCGCTGAACAAGAAGGCCGGCATCATGCAATATGTGGCCGACCTGCCCGTGGGCGCGCCGATTCGGTTCACCTCGCACTTGCAAGTGTGGTCTACCAACGACGACTTCCCTACCGAAGCGAAGAAGGATGTGAACGAGGGCAACCTGCAAGTGCGCGTGTGCATTGACCAGGACGGCGGCCCGCGCGACATGACCGATCCGAATCTCGTGTGCTCGGAGTGGGCCAAGCCAAACAACAAGTGGGTGCAGCTCTCGGTGGATGGCGTAGCCAAAAACAGCGCGGCCAATGCCATCATCTGGAGCACCGCCGACATCCCCGTGCAGCACAACGACATCTATGCCGATGAGAGCTGCTTCGAGATTCTCCCCGCGGCTGGGGCTGAGGGCGTGTGCAAGGGCGCGGGCTTCCTCCCGACCGGTGCCGGTGTTGCTCCGTTGCCCACCGATGTCGGCAGCATCAAGGTCACGGCCGAGCAGCAGGCGCAGTTGGCCAAGGGTCAACCCGCAGCCAATACGGCAGCGGCAACGACAGCGCGCGTGACCGCGCCAGCCGGCGATGACCCGGCCCTGGCGGTGAATGCGCGCGTCTCAGTGAATTTGCGCGAGACCCCGGCCAACAACGGCAAGGTGGCCGGCAACGCCAAGCGCGGCGCGGTGTTGCCGGTGCTAGCCAAGAGCGCGGATGGACAGTGGTACCAGGTTGAGCTGAACGGGAAGCAGGGCTGGGTGCTCGGCAGCCTGACGCTGCCGAACGATGCGGCTAAGGCTGTGGCCGTCGCACCGTAGCGCGTAACGCTTGATTGTGCGGATTGCATGGGCGCGGGTCATGTTCGACCCGCGCCTTTTTGTTTTCCAGTCAGGGAGTCGTAGGGATATTGCCGAATGTGGCGTTATGACTCGACTTGGAGGTGCAGGCCGATCACGGGCCGCGCATGCTGCGACCGAAGCTAGTTAGTGCTAAACCTTTCCCGCTTTCGCCGTATTCGACGCAATCGCGCCGAAAGCTATCCCATCTCAGGAGGTATTGCCCCATGAAATCAGTTGCGACATCCCCGCAGCGGGTGGTTCTGGCCGGCATCGTCGTCTTCACCACACTTGCCACCGGCGCTGGCGCTCATCTGGCGTCCGCGCAGACGCAGACGCCGGCACCAACGCTCACGTTGACGCCACAAGTGGCCACCACCGAGACACCGGCTGCGCAGACACAAACGCCCGTTGCGCAGACGCCCGTGCCCACGCCTACGTTACAACCGATCGCCACCCAACCGGCGCTCACGCCCACGGCCGCGATTCAAACGCCCGCACCCACGCAAGCGGCCGGCGCCACGGCCCCGGCTGCGGCGCCCGGTGCGCAGGTCACATATGGCCCGCAGATTTTTGTGGTCACGTCCACGCCCCAGCCTGCCGCTGCGCGCCCGTTGAACGTGGCCGGCGTCAACCTGCTCACCAACCCCGGTCACGAGCACCCTGGCGCGAACTTTGCTGGCCGCACCGATGTCAACGTCACCTGGAACTGGAACCCGTTCTGGGAAGGGCCGCCCAGCGGAGTGAGCGCCGATGATCCCAACTACCGCACGCCCGAATTCAGCGCCACGTTCGCCCGCGACAACAAAGACCGCGTGCGCAGCCAGGCCGGCTCGGATCGCTGGCGCAACCGCATGTCGGTGAACAAGCAAGCCGGCATCATGCAATACGTGGCCGACCTGCCGGTGGGCGCACCCATTCGCTTTACATCGTGGGTGCAACTGTGGTCAAACGACGACGACACGGTGACGGCGGCGGAGAGCAAGCGCAGCGACCTGAAGGTGCGTGCCTGCATTGACCAGGATGGCGGCCCGCGCGATTTGACCGATCCCAACCTGGTGTGCTCAGACTGGAAGCAACCCTTCGGTGCGTGGGAACAGCTTTCGGTGGACGGCATCGCCAAGAATAGCGTGGCGAATGTGCTCATCTGGAGCGCGGCCGATACACCCGTGCTCGTCAACGATGTGTATGCCGATGAGAGCTGCTTTGAGATTCTGTCATCGAGTGCGGCTAAGGGCATCTGCGCAGGTGCGGGCCTGATCGAAACCGGCCCGAACGTCCAGGCGCTCCCTGCCAATGTGGGCAGTATCAAGATCACGGCTGAGGAACAAGCCCGCTTGAGCAAGGCGTTGTTGGGCACGCCGGTCGCGATAGCCGCAGCGGCAGCGACCCCGAACACATTGACCGCGCCGAGTGTGATCACGCCGTCGCTGGCGGTGAATGCGCGCGTGTTCATGAACGTGCGCCAACAGCCCTCGCAGACGGCGGCTGTCGCGACGACCGCCCGGCGCGGCGCTGTCTTGCCCGTGCTCGGCAAGAGCACCGATGGCAAATGGTTCCAGGTGGAACTGGACGGCGCGACCGGCTGGGTGTTGAGCAGCCTCACGCTTCCCAACGCCGGCGCGCTGGCTGCGCCGGTGGTGGAGTGATTGAGCGGCTGCACACGCGCTATAGTCCAGGACATGGACATCGAGAAAGAGCCACTGGCCTGCAACGTGCTGGCCATCCCGGCGAGTGAACGGGCGCTGCACACCAGCAACTGGGAGCGCCTGGCCGCGCGAATCACCGGGGTGCAGGCGTTGCCGGATGGCTATGCTTTTCAGTTCGCGCCATCCGACGATACGCTCATGTTGATGGCGCAAGTGATTGCGCGCGAGCGGCTGTGCTGCCCGTTCTTCTCGTTCGATGTTGCGTTGGAGAGTCATGGCGGCCCGATGCGGCTCAAACTATCGGGCCGTGATGGCGTGAAGCAGTTCATCGAAGCCGAGTTTGCGCGCGTCTTTGCGTCAGCGCGCTAGCAGCAGCTAACTTTGGGAACGGGTTTGTGTGCTTGCACACAAACCCGTTTCCTCTTTTTCCCTACAATGGGCAGCGATGCGAATCGTGTCTGCACTGGCCTGTCTCATCCTGTTCGGCGCAACAGCATGCACGCGCGTCGGGTCTTCGGGCGAGCTTATCGTCATCCCCACAGCAGTGGTGAGCGGCGGCGAAATCGGCGGCCAACTCATCGGCGCAGGCCAGATGCCCACGCTCGACGATGCGCCGGAGCGTCCGTTGTATGTGCTCAACGTCACGCTCGATTACAAGGCCGGGTTTGTGCACGCCCAGCAGCGCATCGAGTTCGTCAATCCCACCGGCAAAGCCATCACCGAGGTCAAGTTCAACGTGCCACCGGCGCGCCGGGCCGGCGCGGTCGAATTCCGCGACGCGCGCATCTTTGGCGCGAAGGATCCGCTGTCGTTTGACCTGACCGACACAGTATTGACGGTGCAATTGCCCGGGCCGCTCGCGCCGGAGAAGGCTGTGGCGATGACGTTCGACTTCACCTTCAAGGTGCCGTTGCAGGAAGTCATCGTCGGCATCGGCGGCGATGACACCTCGCGCGGGCCGTATAGCCTGACGGCCGGTCACTGGTATGTCATGCTCGCGCCGTATCGCAATGGCGAATGGGACACGCCGGCCTATGTGCCGATCGGCGATCCATACACCAGCGAACTCGCCGATTACGAAGTCAGCATCCTCGCGCCCGAGGGCATCACCATCGCCGGCAGCGGCGACGAGAGCCGCGATGGCCGCTTATGGCGCTACTCGTTGCCCAAGGCGCGCGTGTTCGCCTTCGCCGCCAGCGATCAGTATGAGATCGAGACGTTGACCGAAGGCGGTGTGACCTTCATCCACTACGGCTACCCGCAGCATCAAAAGTTCGCCGAGGACGTGCTGCTGACGGCGGCGCGCTCGGTGCAGTTGTTCACCCGGCTGTATGGGCCATATCCCTACAAGACCTTGCGCATTGTCGAGACCGGCCGGCAACAAGGCCAGGAATACAGCGGCATGGTCGGCATCGGCACGACCATCTACGCCGGTTATTCCGGTCGCGGCGCGCGGCATGATTTGATCGCGACGACGGCGCACGAGGTGTCGCATCAGTGGTGGTTCAACGTGGTGGGCAACGACCAGATTCGCACGCCCTGGCTGGATGAGGCTTTCGCCCGCTATGCCGAGATGCGCTTCTATCAGGAGTATTACGATGACGACGCCGACTGGTGGTATGGCTACTTCATCCTCGGCCGCAATCGGGGCGACCTGACCGGCCCGATTGACCTCGGCGTGGCGGACTACGAGGACTCGCGCGCCTACATCAACGCGGTGTATCGGCGTGGGCTGGTGTTTCTGAACGACTTGCGCAAACTGGTCGGGCAAGACACGCTGGATGTGGTGATGAAGGACTACTATCAGGCCGAGGCTTACAAGATCGCCAATCAGGACGCCTTCTTTGATGCGCTGGCCCGGCACACCGCCGAGGACATCACCTCATTGGTGAAGGGTTACTTCGCCAACGAAGTCGTGCTGCCGTGCCGCATCAGCGCCAATGCCGTCGGGTGCAGACGTTAACCACAGTCAACCCCCGCGTTCTGTACTTCACAAACCCTGTCTTGACGCACATCGCGCTCAATCCTCGCGCCCACTCACAGGCGCGCATGAACGTGTGAGGATTGGCACACGCGCGCGCGTCCATATAACTCATCTCTGTCGTTTTAAGGATTAAGGACAGAGATGAATCAATCAAAAGCAATTGTGTATTTCGCGGCTGCAACGGTGTTGCTAGCCGCATGCGCCGCGCCTGCACCCGCAGCCGCGCCAGTGCCCACGAACGCCCCAGCGGCGGTTGCACCAGCTGCCAGCTCGATAGACCTGAGCGGCATCAAGACCTACCTGGTGGACAAGTCGGGCCAATTGAAGACCGCCACCGCTGCGCTTAAGGCCACGGCCGACCAGTATTACGACCTGTCCAAGGCCAGCAACTTCGATTACGCCGCCATGTTTGCGGCCAACAAGGATCAGGTCATCAAGCTGGTCGAGGACGCGCGCGCTCAATGGACGACTGCGTCGCCGCTGTATGAGCAGATGGAGGGCATCGTCGCCGGCACGCCGTCGCTGGCCGAGTTCGACGTGATCCTGGATGCCGGTGCCAGCAAAGAGGAAGACCCACAAGACCCCGCGCCGGTGGATGTGACCTTGCCCGACGGGCGCGTGCTGGAGAAGCCGGGCAACCTGTTCGGCGTCAACGAGAGCACGCTGTGGGGCACGTTCGATGCGTTCAAGGCACAGGGCGAGTTCGATTTCAACGGCGACGGCAAGGTCGAGTTTGGCGAGTCGCTGCCGGATGCAAACGTGCTCAAGGGCGCGGCCGACGCGCTGAACGATCAGGCCATCAAGCTGGCCGACGCTGCGGCACAGTGGACGCCGACCGAGAGCGACGCCTTCACCGCGCTGGTGGTGATGGTGCCAACCATGAGTGAGTATTTCAATTCATGGAAGAACTCGCGCTTCATTCAAGGTGATGCCAGCACGCAGCGTGACTTTGTCGCCATCTCGCGCCTGGCCGACATTCAGGACATCCTCGGCAGCCTTCAGATCGTGCACCAGAACGTCAGCCCAATGATTCAGCAGACCGACAAGGCCCAGGACGAAGCCATCGGCAAAGCCCTATCCGATCTGAAGGCCTTTGTGGCCGGTGTGCATGATCAGGAGAAGGGCGGCAAGCAGTTCAAGCCCGAAGAGGCCGACACGCTCGGCAAAGAAGCGCAGGACCGCGCCGACGCCATCGTTGGCCAAGTCACGCAGGTCGCCGCGAAACTTGGCGTCAAGATCGAGCAGTAAGTCTCGTAGAGACTTTGCGAAAGTTGCCCACGACTTCAAGTCGTGGGCAATGTCTTGCCAAGCCCGGCCGGGCTATTGCAGATACGTTGCATGAAGAAACCCCTCATCGCCATCCTCGCGCTCAGCCTTGCCCTGGCTGTCTCACCTGCTGTCGTTCGGGCCGACACCACATGGCTTCCAGCCATAGCTGCCGAGGACATCCGCAGCGCGTTGGTCATGGCCCAATTGGAGCTTGACCAGCCCGATGCTGCGCAAGCCAAACTGCAACAGGCGCGCGACGAATACGACGCGGCGCTGGCGGCGACGTTCTCGGCCAACGCCCCGGCAGCGCATGCACGCGTCGTCGCGGGGTTCGACCTCGCTGAGCAGGCCGCGCAAGCCAACCGTGCGCCCGAATACGCCGCCGCCCGGTCGCAACTGTGGACGGCGCTGCTGGATGGCAGCCGCATCGTCGTCGAGAGCGCCATCACCGATGGCGACGCGGCTAAGGCCCAAGCCTGGTTGCCGCTGCGCGAGTTCCGCCGCAGCACGCGCTTCGCCCGGCCCAATGCCGATGCCACGCTCGCGCTCGAGGCGTTGGCGAACGGCACAGCCAAACCCGAAGTTGCGTTGCAGGCGACGCACGCCGATCTGCTGGACACCTATCAGGCCCGCCTGAACACGGCGCTGGCCGATCTAGCTGCGGCTGACGCCCGCGACTTCGCCTCACGCCGGGCCGAAGCGGCCGCTTTGGCGAATGGCTACTTTGCGATTCTTGCGCCGGCCTTCAAGGAGCAGCGCGGCGAGGCCCAGTTGGCCGGGGTGCAAGCCCGATTTGATGATTTGCTGGCTGCTGCGCTCGAGGGCGGCAATGTGCCTGCGGCGATTGCCCGCGTGGACGACGCGTTGCGCGGCTTCCGCGCCGCGCCGCTGAGCGAAGCCGAGCAGGCCCGCCGCGCTGGCCAGATGCTGCGCTACATCAAGCTTGTGCCCATCGAATATGGTCGCGGCATCCGCAACGGCCAGGTGGCCATAGACCTGGAGATACGCGAGGCGACGACGTTCCGCGATGGCGCCCAGGCGGCGTTCAACGACTTGCGCAGCGCCTTTGAAGCGCGCGACGCCGCCAAATCCGAGCAAGCGGCGCAACTGTTCAGCGCGCTGGAGACGAACATCGCCGACGCCAGTGAGGGCCGCGCCGTGGCCTCGCCCGACGACGTGCGCGCCAAGAGCGATCAACTCATCGGGCTGCTGACCGAGCTTGTGCCGGCCGAATGGGCCAAGCAGGACAGCGCGGCCGACTTCGATGTGGTCGCCACCGCGCTCGACCAGATGGAGTTGGCCGTGGCGCAGGGCGAATATGAATTGGCCGAGTCGGCGCGCATCGAGGCCTATGCCATTCTGGAGAGCGGGCCGGAAGCAAAGATCGCCGCGTTTGCGCCGCAGTTCAAGACCAGCATCGAGGGCTACTTCTGGTTCGGCCACGATGGCGACAAGGGCCTGGCCGGGTTGATCCAGCAAAAGGCGGCGCTGGCAGAAGTTAAGGCAGCGCGCAAGTCACTCGACGCGCAGCTGGCGCTGGCGCAAGACGCGCTGAAGGGCAGCAACTCGCCGGTGGCCGTGGCCACCAACAGCGGCATCATCGTCTTCCGCGAAGGGCTGGAGGCGGTGCTCATTCTGGCCGCGCTGATGGCCAGCTTTCGCACCACCGCCAACAAACACCTGCGCAAGCCGATGTGGCTCGGCACGGCTCTGGCGCTGGTCGCCTCGGTCGTCACATGGTTGATCCTGCGCAGCACGATCTCGCTGTTTGCCAGCTTTGGCGAAAAGCTCGAAGCCATCGTCTCGATCATCGCCATTGGCGTGCTGTTGCTGATCACGAACTGGTTCTTCCACGACGTGTATTGGAAGGGCTGGATGGCCAACTTCCACAAGCACAAGCAGACCATCATCAAAGGTGCGGCCGGGCAGTTCGCCGGCCTGCTCATCCTCGGCTTCACCAGCGTGTATCGCGAAGGCTTCGAGACGGCGCTGTTCTTGCAGGCACTTACGCTCGAAGGCGGCGCGGGCACGGTCATGATCGGCGCAGCCATCGGCCTGGCCCTGGTGCTCGCCATCGGCCTGGCCATTTTCGCCCTGCAGGCCAAACTGCCGATCATGAAGATGCTGATCTTCACCGGCGTGCTCATCGGCTTCGTGCTGCTGGTGATGGTGGGCAACACCGTGCACATCATGCAAGTGGTGGGTTGGATGCCGCTGACGCCGATTCGCTGGCTGGAATTTCCCTATTGGTTCGGCGTGTGGTTCGGCACCTACCCGACGGTGGAGGGCTTGGGATTGCAGTTCGCTGCGGGCGCGTTCGTGATCGGCAGCTACTTCGTGGCCGAGCGCGTACACAAGCGCAAGGCCCGGTTGCCTCAATCCACACAGGCGCAGCCTCAAGCGCAGTCGGCCAAACCGGCCCGGTAGGCGCAGTCCGACAGCGGTTGATGTCTAACCTCTCGACAATCAAGCTGGACTTTCTGCGCGAGCTGTATCTCGAAGCTGAGGCGAATCAACGCGTCACCTTGCGGGCGCTGGGCGACCGGCTGGGCGTAACCTCGCCAGCGGTCAGCCGCATGGCCCAGCGCATCGTGCGGCGGGGGCTGGCCCGGCGGGATGGCGCGTGTGGATTGGCCTTGACGGAGACGGGTCTGCGCCACGCCATGCACGCCGTGCGCAAGCAACGCGTGCTCGAAGCGTATTTGATGCGCGAGTTGAGCTACGCCTGGACCGATGTGTATGCGCCGGCCGCCGAACTGGCCAATCACCTGCACGACGATGTGATCGAGCGCATGTTTGCGCAGGCCGGCAAGCCGACCCATTGCCCGCACGGCTGCCCCATCCCCACGCGCACTGGTCAGATTGCGCGCGTCGCGGCGCAACGCCTGACTGATCTTCCTATTGGCGCGTCCGGCTTCGTCGCTCGCGTGTCCACCCACGACGCCGACATGTTGCGCTACCTCGACTCGCTCGGCATCCGGCCCGGTGCGCAGGTGCAATTTGTGTCGCGCGCGCCGTTCGATGGGCCGTTGAATTTGCGCATCGGCGCAGGCTCGGCCCCGCAAGATCACGCCATCGGCCCGAGCATCGCCGCGCACGTGTGGGTGGCGTGAGGTGATTCGTGAGTTGCGATTTGCGATTGACGATTTACGATTGCGGCCTGCAATCTACAATTTGTAACTTGCAATTTGCAACCCCGAATGGCCATCGAAATCAAGACCGCTTCCGAAATCAACAAACTCCGCGACGCCGGCAAACTGGTCGCTGAAGCCTTCGCCATGCTGGGCGAACATATTCAACCCGGCGTGCGCCTGCGCGACCTGGACAAACTGACCGCTGACTTCGTGCGCCGCAACAAGGCCGAGCCGCTGTATCTGGGCTATCGCGGCTCACGCGACGAGCAGCCGCCGTTCCCTGGCGTGATCTGCGCCTCGGTCAACAAAGAGGTGTGCCATGGCCTGCCCGACAAACGCCAGCTCAAGGCCGGCGACATCGTGGGCATAGACATCGGCCTGCGCCTGAACGGCTATTGTGGCGATGCCTGTGTGACCTATCCCGTAGGCAGAGTCAGCCCGCAAGCGCATGCACTGACGGACGCCACGTGTGAATCGTTGATGCGCGGCATCGCGGCGGCGCAGGCGAATGGCTTCGTGGGCGACATCGGCGCAGCGATTCAGGATTATGCCGAGTCAAAAGGATTCAGCGTGGTGCGCGAATACACCGGCCACGGCCTGGGCCGCACGCTGCATGGTGAGCCGAGCGTGCCGCACATCCGGCCCGACGGCGGTGGTCGCGGGGCGCGCCTGCTGCCAGGCATGGTCTTCACCATCGAGCCGATGATCAACGCCGGCAAGCCGGACATCAAGCTGCTGCGCGATGGCTGGACGGTGGTGACGGCCGACGGCTCGCTCTCGGCGCAGTTCGAGCACACCATCCTCATCACGGCGAATGGGCCGGAGATTCTGTCGCGCGCCTGACTCGCCACTATCTACGCGCAGCCGGCAGATAGACTTTCTGGCTCAAGCCTTTGCCCGGGAAGAGCTGGCTCTGCGGGATGATCTCCGGGATTTGGCGGGCGCTCTGCCACATCAGTTGAGCGGATTGCCGGGTGCCACGCTCGCGATATTCCAGGCGGAAGACGTGGCGCTTGCCTGCTTGCAGCGCCACGTCTGCGCCAAAGTGCCGGCTCCCTCCCCAGCCAATCACCTTGCCCTTGAGCAACTGACCCTCCCAGTTGTCAATCAGCAGTTGCCCATCCACCCACAACCGGAAGCCGCTGTCGGTCTGCTGACCGCTCATCACCGAGAGTTCATATGACTCACCGAATCGCGGCTCGATCTCGCCGGTCCACCGGATGGACACGCCCGGCCCGGCCTTGGCCACCATCGGCGTGTAGAAGAAGTCGAGCCTTGGGTCTACACGCGTGCCCAATGGCGCGCCGAGGTTGATGTCGCCGAAGTGCTCGGCGAACAACCCCAGTCCGGCGTCGGGCGCGGGCAGTGGCTGGCAGCGATTCCACGCTTCCTGAAGCCGGCGGATCACCTCATCCACCAGCGCCGTGTTCTCGGCCACAAACGATGGTTCGGCGCGGGCGAGGTCGGGCAGCAGCGCATCGCGCAGGCCCTCGATGAAGTTCACCTCATCACCGACCAGGCTGGCGTAGGGCCGGGCGTCGGCGCATTGCTTGTCCAGCTCGTTGAGCAGCAGATACAACTGCGTGCGCCGGACATTGGCGCTGAAGGCGCGATACAACTGGCGATGCGATTCGTTGAAGAACTTCTTGGGCACATCCTTGTCGGCGTAATCGAAGCCACGGGCGGCATCCCCCAGGCTGAGCCGGCCGGCTTGCGGCGGCTGACCGGCGTTGCGCACATATGGCACGTAGGCGTTGGTCATGTCCATCTTGAAGTGCACGTATTGGTGGTGGATGGGATATGGCTCGCCGCCCAGATGACCCTCGACAGATTGCGGGAAGTATTCATGCCGGTTGGCGATGTCGGGCAGGCCGGTGTTGAACGTCCAGGCCAAATACCACCACGGCAACATCATCTGGTCGAGTTGGTCGTTGATGGTCGAGTTCAGGCCATACAGCACGTTCTGCGGGAAGTCGGCTGCCGCCGGGCGGTTCTGGTGCGAATGGCTGCCGACCGCAAACATGGGGTTGTTGATCTCGGTCTTTGCGCCGGGAGTCGCCGGCACCTCCAGGAACGCAATCGGCTTGCGGCTGGCCAGCGTGTTCTGGCCGAGCGCCTCCTCGCGCAGCAGGTGCTGTGCCAGCAACAGCGATTGATACTTGGCGGTGATCCACTTGTTGGTGTTGGTCGTCGGCACGGTCGCCGTCAGATCGTCCACTGCGTTGTAGATCGCCCACAGGTTGGCCTCGATCGGGTTGGCCAGATATGCGTCGTGCAAGCCATACCACTGTGCCGCGCTGCCGGGCTTGGGGACGCGAGCCAATTCGCTGAACCAGTCGTTCATCAGGCCACGCGCCTGGCCATGAAAGATGTCCTCCGACAGGCGCGGGAACGGCACGCCGATGCGCTCGGCGCGGGTGTCGAAGGCCAGAATTTCATCGCGCGCCTGCAAGGCCTTGAGGGTCGAATCCACACGGCCGGTGGATAGCGTCGGCAGCTTGGCGGCGAAGGTTTGCAGCGCGGTGTTGTAATCGCGCTCCCTGGAATCTGCGCCGGGGATCGGCTGGCCGCCGGGTTGGAGCGGCCGGTCGTTCACGGGGTCGAGTAGCCGGCCGTTCAAGCCGTATTTGTCGCGCACGGCATGGATCATGGCCACGATCTTGTCGCTGTCCTGCGGCGGCACGTGAACCGCGTCGCGCCGGCGAATATCGTCGTCGGTGATATTGAAGCGGGCCAGCTCAAAGCCATCCGGCCCGTGACAGTTGGCGCAGGCCGCGCCCTGCGCATCCGGCTTACGCCAGGCGACCAGACCTTCGGCGATCACCGCGTCGGCCGTTTGCGCCGCCGTGCGTGTGGGGCCGGGCGATGACATGAGCCATAGCCCGATACAGATGGCAGCGATCATCGAGATGCGCGCGATGCCGCGCATCCACCGTTGGGCATGCATGCTGGCTACTCCTCGCGTGTCGCTTGTGGCTGGCAGAGGGAAATCTTGGCGTCAGTGACAGTGCAACGAACCGAACGAAATGCTAGGACGGGGCAACAGCATTGTCCAGAGACATGAGAACGCTGTTGTTTGGGTGTAGAGCAAGCGCGGGCGCGCAAGTATGTTACGCGTGGGGTTGTGGCGAGCGGGGCGCAGGCCCCGGCACGGGATCCGCCACAGAGCGTGAAGCGGGCTGGCGTTCCAGGCGGCCAAACGTCAGGCTGGTGACGAGGCCGAAGGCCATGAAGTTGGGCACGAACAGCGCCACGATCAACTCGCGCCATGCCAGCCCAACGCGGGCGATATCGGCCTGCATATAGGGGGTGAGATACAGCGCCAGGCCGAGCGTGAACATGATCACGAGGCCAAACACAGCGCCGCGCGCCCAGGCATTGCGCGGCAGGATGCGGCGCAGGCCGGCGTAGATCAGGCCGGTGAGCGCGCCGATCACGGCAGCGGCCAGCAACATCGTCAGCGTGAGTTGCAGGTTGAACTGCGGTGCCTGCCCGGCCAGGTTGGCCACGAAGCGCATGATGATGCGCCCACCCAGGCCCCAGATCAAGCCACCCAGTGCGCCCGCCAACGCGCCATAGCCCAACTGGGTCACGATGTCCCCCGGCGTCATGCGCCAGACGCGCCTGGGCGCATCTGCATCGTCGGTCTTGATGATGGCCATGGCGATGCTGCACGCGACCGCGAAGGCGATGGTGAGCAATTGCAAGAACAGGCTGCGGCCGCTGAAAACGGTCAGCACGACGGATGACCATGCCACGCCCTGCGCGATGAGCTTGACCCGAACCGGCAGCGCCTTCTTCTGTTTATAGGCAAACGCAGTCTGCAACGGCTTTTGCAGCCAGCGCCGGGTCGTCACCCAGGTGTACAGCCGTTTGGAGCTGCGCGTGTAGCAGGCCAGCGTGATGAGCAGGAACACGGTCGTCGGCACGCCCGGCAGGAACATGCCCACGATGCCCAGCATCAGCGTCAATGTGCCCAGGACAGTGAGCGCGATGCGCTGCAAGGCCGAAAGGGGCTGATAATCGAAGGCCATAGCTGGAACAGGTTGCGTGTCTAGCTGCTGCATTGCATCTGAATTGTATAGCTTTATACAACCTTGCGTAGTATTTTTGTCTTGATCTACCATGCCGAATGTCACAAATCTACCAACGGGCGAAATCTGGCTGTCGCTGAAGGACGCTGCGGCGCGCCTGCGCGTGCACACGGCCACCTTGCGGCGCTGGGCCGACGACGGCGACATCCCGCACATGCTCACGCCGGGCGGCCATCGCCGCTTCGCCGTGTCCGACCTCGACCGGTTTGCCGATGCGCGCCGGGTGACGCAGAAGCAGAGCGGGGAGTCGTTGCCCGAGGCGTGGGCGGCACGGGCCATGACTCGCGCCCGCCAAGACGTGCCTCAACAGGCCAACCAGCACTGGCTGGCCACGCTCGACGATCAGGTGCGCCAACAGCATCGCGCGCTCGGCCAGCGGCTGATGGGTCTGACGCTGCAATACGTCTCAACAGAAGATGGCCAGCACCTGCTGGAGGAGGCGCGGGCCGTGGGCCGCGACTATGGGCGCTTAAGCCTGGCTGCGGGCATGCCGCTGAGCGATGCCTTGCAGGCGGCGTTGTTTTTTCGCGACCGGCTGCTGGAGGCCACGCTCGATCTGTCGGAGAGCGGCCACGTTCGCCCTGGTGACAACTCGCGCCTGGTCAAACGCATCAACACGCTGCTCAATGCCGTGCAGTTGGCCACGGCCGAGGCGTATGAGGCGGCGTGATGTCGTGGTGTGCTCATTGCGCTTTCATCTGCGCGCTCCTATTCACGCCATCGCTATAATCCTTTTCAACTCAGAGGGATGTTGTTGTGGATGATGAGACTGATGGTGATTTAGACAGCCTGCCCGCCGCGTGGCACGCTGAAACTGCGCACGCCCGCCCAGCCGAGCCGTTGGCCGATTTACCCGCCGTCGTGACTGCACGACTGGCCAACCCCCTTTCCTCTTTGCCTTTATACGACCTATGCGGGCCGTCCACCCGCGTGACTGTGGTGTATGGCGGCGCGCCCAGTCGAGAGACTCAATCGGCGTTGCTAAACGGCGTGCTGCGCGAACTCGAAGCGGCCAATGTGCCACCGGAGCGAGTGACGCTGCTGACGAAGGCAAATGCGATCCAGAATCACCCCAGCGGGGGGTATGGCAGCCGGGTAGTCGTCATTCAGCACGACCCGGATGACGTGCGGGAGCTGGACGATCTGGGCAATTACGAGGGCGTGCCCCTGGCAGCCAACTTTAGGGCAGCTGAGGCCGAGTTGCTCATCGCCATCACCGTCACGTCGCTAGATTCCGGGGCGGAAGGCTCGGTCAGCGCGTCGGCCGTGGCCCTGGGTATGGCTGGAAATGCTACGCAGCGCGAGTTACGCACAACGCGTTTCTTCGATGACCGCATCGCGTCTGCAGCCTCAGGCGCTCGCTCGCTGTTCGAGCGGGTGGTGCGTGAGGGTGCGCGCCGGGCTGGATTGGTGTTCGCTATCGCCGCACTCGGGGGCGCCGATGGGCGCGCACTGGACGTGCAAGCCGGCGCACCGAATGCAGTGGATGACGCTCTGGCCGAAGCGGCCACCCTGCTGCGCGAATCACCGGTGTCATCGTCGGCCTACGACGTGGTGCTGGCCGAGCCTCGGGCGACCGAGACGTTTGGGATGTATGACGCCAGCCTGGCTGCCATCAACATCGGCCTGGCGCGGAACTCGGTGTTGATGCGCGGCGGCGTGCTTATCCTGCCGATCGGCCTTGCCGCCGGCGCATCGGATAGCCGCGCGTTCTTAGACGCGCTCACCGATGCCTCGGAGCCGGAGTTGATGATTCAACAGTTGCAAGGCCGCAGCTTGGGAGCGGGCGAGGCGAGAGCCTACTTGCTGGCGCAAGTGATGCAGCGCTATCACATCATCGCTGCCGGTCAGCACGAACAACTGGCGCGCGACCTGCATTTCGTGCCGGCCGCAAACGTGCGCGAGGCGGCCGAGTTAGCCGAAAGCCTGTCCGGGCGCAAGCCCCACGCGCTCATCGTGCAGGATGCGCTCCGCACCCTGCCGTCGTTCGGCGGCCCATTTGCTGGCGCCCGCTCGCTCGACGATCTGCTCGACGACCTGTTGCTCGATTTGCCCGAGTTCAACTGACCCAGATCGGGTTGGGTTACGATTGCCGCGCTCATGTGGCGCGACTACATCCTCGCTCAATCGCTCGATCACGCGCTCGAACTGCTGGCGCAACACCAGGCCGAAGCGCACATCATCGCTGGCGGCACGGACATCGTCATCGAGCTTGATCGCAAGGTGCGGCCGGCCTGCGCCTTGATTGACATCTCGCGGCTGCCGGGCCTGAACGAGATTCGGCTCGACGACGAGGGCTGGATTTACCTCGGCCCGCTCGTCACGCACAACGATGTGCTTGCATCGGCGTTGTGCATCGAACGCGCCTTCCCGCTGGCCATCGCCTGCCGTCACGTCGGCGCGCCGCAGATTCGCAATCGCGCCACCATCGCCGGCAATCTCATCACTGCATCGCCCGCCAATGACACCATCCCGCCGCTGATGGTGCTGGATGCTGTGTTGACGCTGCGCTCGGCCGCTCGCGGCGAACGCCGCGTGCCGCTGGCTGAGTTCTATGCTGGCGTGCGCAAGACGGTGATCCAGCCGGATGAGATGCTGGTGGACATCGCCTTCCGCGCACTGCGCCCGCACGAGCGCGGCACGATGATCAAGCTGGCGTTGCGGCGCGCGCAGGCCATATCCGTGGTGAATTGCGCGGTGGTCTTGGAGAGCCGAGATTGGGGATTGGAGATTGATAACGAATCGCCTATTGCTTCCGCTCGCATTGCGCTGGGCGCGGTCGCGCCGACGGTCATCCGCGTGCGCGAGGCCGAACAATTCCTGATTGGCAAACCGCTGGATGCACATGTCATCGAACAGTCTGCCGAATTGGCGCAGGAGGCTGCACGGCCGATAGACGACATTCGCGCTGGCGCGGCCTATCGCAGCGACATGGTTGGCGTGATCGTGCAGCGGGCGTTGGCGCAGATTGCGCAAGGCACAGAGCGCGAGACGTGGGGCGATGCACCGGCGTTGCTTTGGGCAGAAGAGCAGGGGAGGATTTCACCCTTGCCCCTCGGTCCCTCCGCTCCTGTGCACATCACAGTGAACGGCCAAGAGTTCGAAATACGAGACGCTGGCGCGCGCGAGAAGACGCTGCTGCGCTTGCTGCGCGAGGACTGCGGGTTGATTGGCACGAAGGAAGGATGCAGCGAGGGCGAGTGCGGCGCATGCACCGTGCTGTTGGATGGCAAGGCGGTGATGGCGTGCCTCGTCCCTGCGCCGCGCGCGCATGGCGCAGAGGTTGTGACGATCGAGGGTATCAACGGCGTCAACGGATGGGAGCGGATAAGCGGATCGGAAGCGGATGGGTTGCACCCTTTGCAACAAGCGTTCATTGATGCGGGCGCGGTGCAGTGCGGCTATTGCACACCTGGCTTCGTCATGAGCGGCGCAGCGCTGTTGCGCGAACACCCGCAGCCGACCGATGCGCAGATCAAGGAGAGCATCAGTGGCAACTTGTGCCGCTGCACCGGCTATTACAAAATCATCGAGGCGTTTCGCGCTGCGGCGCAGGCCCAGCCGCAGCCGGAGATTGAGCAATGACGGAAGCGCAAGACCAACCCGACGACGATGTGCTCGGCCGCTACCTGGCGCAGCAAGGCCAAGCGGCTGGTGCAAAGCCAGGCTTCCGCAGCGGCTACGTGGCCGTGGTGGGCAAGCCGAATGTGGGCAAGAGCACGCTGATCAATGCGCTCGTCGGGCGCAAGGTGGCCATCACGTCCAGCAAGCCGCAGACCACGCGCAAGCGCATCTTGGGCATCCTGACCAACGATGACGCGCAGATTCTGTTCGTGGACACGCCGGGCATCCATCAGCCCAAGCAGGCGCTCAACCGCTACATGATGCGCGAAGTGGACGCGGCGCTGGATGACTGTGACGCCATTCTGTTCGTCACCGATGTCGGCCGCATGCCAACCGACGAAGACCAGCGCGTGGCCGAGCGCATTGCCAAGTTGCCGCAGCCGAAGGTGTTGGCGATGAACAAGGCTGATGCGCTTGACCCGCGTGATGTGGTGGAGCATGTCGCCGCACATGAGGCGCTCTTAGCCCCTTCTCCCCTTGGGGGAGAGGGCGGGGGTGAGGGGGCAGACAGCTCGATGCTCACCAGCGGAACGCGCGGCGACAACCTGGACAAGCTGCTGGCGATGATCATCGCCGCGTTGCCCGAAGGCCCGGCCTATTACGACCCCGGCCAGGTGACCGACCAAACCGAGCGCGTGCTGGTGGCCGAGTTCGTGCGTGAACAGGCGCTGCGCTTTCTGGAACAGGAGGTGCCGCACGGAATCGCCGTCTCGATTGACGAATGGCAGCCGCGCAAAAATGGCGTGCTCTACATCGGCGCGACGATCTTCGTCGAGCGCGATTCGCAGAAGGGCATCCTGATCGGCAAGGGCGGCGAGATGCTCAAGAAGATCGGCGCAAACGCGCGCAAGGAAATCGAGCGCGAGCTGGGGACGAAGGTGTTCCTCGAACTGTGGGCCAAGGTGCGCGAAGGCTGGCGCAGCAACGATGGGCTGGTCGAACGCTTCGTAGGTGGGAATGCGTAGCATGTCACAACCAAACTGCATCGTCGAACAAGTGACCCTCGATGGCGACATGCGCGCCGTGCGCTTGAGCAACCCATTCATGCGCGTGGAGGTGCTGCCGGATAAAGGCGCGGACATTTACAGCATCGTGCACCGCAACACTGGCGTGGACGTGATGTGGAAATCGCCGCTTGGCCTGCGCCCGCTGGACGCCGGCTGGTCGTCGCCTGACTCGCAGGCCGCCTGGTTGGAGCACTACGAGGGCGGCTGGCAGGAGCTGTTGCCCCACACCGGCGCGCCCGAAACCTATAAGGGCGTCGAACTCAGCTTCCACGGCGAGAGTTCGCTGTTACCGTGGCAGTATGAGATTGTCAAGGACGCCGGCGACGAGATCGAAGTCGTCTTCAGCGTGCGGCTGTTCCGCTCGCCGTTCGCACTTCAGCGGCGCATGGTGATGAATGCCGCGTCGAGTTGCGTGCGCCTGATCGAGCGGGTGACCAATGAGGCCGGCGAGCCGATGGACTTTGTGTGGGGTCATCATCCCGCCTACGGTGCGCCGTTCTTGAGCGAGCATCTACGTGTGCAGACGAACGCGCGGGTGGTGTTCACCGACCCGGCCTACGACAGCGACCATTGCAAGGTTGTGCCGGGTGAGCTGACCGAGTGGCCCTACGCCAAGGGCAAAGATGGCAGCCGGGTTGACCTGCGTGGGTTCGCCTCGCAGACCGAGCGCAACTTCTTCATGGGTTATCTGCGCGACTTCGACGGCCCGCCCTGGTATGCGCTGCTCAATGCGCATCTCAAGCTGGGCATTGGCGTGGCCTGGTCGCCGGATGTGTTCAAGCACTTGTGGTTCTGGCAGGAGCAACGCGCCTCGACCGGCTTCCCGTTCTATGGCCGCACCTATACGATAGCGCTGGAGCCGCACACCAGCTACCCACACGGTCTGGTCAACATCATGAACACGACCAAGACTCATCGCACGCTCGGGCCGGGCGAATCGCTGGACGCCGAATTGACCTTTGCGATGTTTGACTACGAGGGCGAGCAGTCGGTCGGCCGGGTGAAGTTGGACGGCCAAATCGTAATGACATGATCGCCCTGCACGTTCGACCCACGACCGCCGAGGATGCCGCGTGGATTCGGCGCTTCATCGAGGCGCGCTGGCGCTCCGACTTCGTGGTGTCGCGCGGCCAGGTGTATCACCCGGCGGAGCTGTCCGGCTTCATTGCCGAGGAAGCAGGCAAGCCCGGTAGGCCGGTCGGTCTGGCAACCTATCGCCTGGCCGAAGATGGGTGTGAGATGGTCACGATTGACAGCGTCGCGGCGGGTGCGGGCGTCGGCACGGCGCTGATCAACGCCGTTGTAGCCGAGGCGCGTCACTGGCGTTGTGCACGTGTGTGGCTGATCACCACGAACGACAACCTCGACGCGTTGCGCTTTTATCAGAAGCGTGGCTTCGTGATGGTTGCTGTGCACCGGAACGCAGTCGAGGTGACCCGCGTGCTCAAACCCACCATTCCGCTCATTGGCGATCATGGCATTCCACTGCGGGATGAGATTGAGTTGGAGATGGCGCTATAACGAGGGTGAAAACTTAGTCCAGCATCCGGCACTGGTAGTCGGTGACAAAATTGTTGAGCTTCTCCACTAATTCGATCCACTCATCGCTGTTCAACGCCGTTTGAAGAGCTTCGACATCTGCCGCCACGCCGGGCATGATGATCTGCGGGCCTTCGCCGTAAGTGGTATACCAGGCTTCCGTCAGCCGGATGCCCATCTTCATGATCTTGGGCGCGAACTCCTGCACGATGAACTCGAAGTAGGCGGTTTCTTCATCCGTCTTGATGTTCCAACTGAAGACCAGTCTTACCATGATGTGTGTCGCGCTGGTGACCCGACAGGCCCTGTGATTCCGGTGAGTAACGTCTAACGGCCGGGTGT
>Ga0224722_1000011_pt1 | contig 91901 bp, 89 predicted proteins | sample Balambano_FR1_Me_FD_161646 | JGI IMG/M metagenome (GOLD analysis project Ga0224722, IMG submission 161646) | Freshwater sediment microbial communities from Lake Towuti, South Sulawesi, Indonesia - Balambano_FR1_MetaG | ecosystem: Environmental > Aquatic > Freshwater > Lake > Sediment | place...
TCCCTATCGGGGAGAGCGACCTGATCTCGCCATCAGGCTTCTTGCCTCTGGAATCCCTCGGGTTCGTCTCTCCCCGTGCTTCCGCAGCACCTTCCGATGCTACCCCTTCAAGATACAAGGAATCCCTGCACAGTGATGACGACTGATATGTTATAGGGATTCTTCGGCCTTCGGCCTCAGAATGACAACTCAAGACATGGACTTCTCTCTCTCCGCTGAGCACCTTGACCTGCACCAGCGCGCCTGCGCCTTTGCGCGCGAAGCGATCCCACCCCTGCGTGAGCATGATCGGGCGCACACGTTTCCGCGCATGCTGGTGGATCAAATGGCCGATGAGGGTTTCCTTGGCATCTGCCTGCCCAAACGCTATGGCGGCGCAGGCATGGACTACCTTGCGCTCGGCGTCATCGCCGAGGCGTTCGAGTTCGCCGATGGGTCGCTGCGCGAGACGCTGGCGGTGCACCTGGGACTGCACGCGTTGCCGATCTTTCAATGGGGGAACGAACGGCAGAAGCGCGACTGGTTGCCCGGCTTGGCGAGGGGCAAATCGCTGGCGTGCTTCGCGCTGAACGAGGCCGACGCCGGCAGTGACGTGGCGGCGCTGCGCAGCGAGGCCCGGCGCGAGGGCGATGCCTACGTGCTCAGCGGCGAGAAAACGTGGATCACCCTGGCGAACGAGGCAGATCACTTTCTGGTCTTCGCCAAGACCGACGCGGCGCGTGGCGCAAATGGGATCACGGCTTTCGTGCTGGAGCGCGGCATGCGCGGGCTGACGACTGGCCCGATCACCAACAAGCTGGGTGATTGGGCCGGTGACACTGGCTGGGTGCGCATGGACGCGGTGAAGGTGCCCGTGACCTCGCGCTTAGGCGAGGAAGGCGAGGGTTTTAAGATCGCCATGAGCGCGCTCGACCTGGGGCGCTACGCGGTGGCCGCGGGCGCGGTTGGGCTGATGCGGGCGTGCTTGGAGGCGAGTGCTGCGTATGTCAAGGGGCGCGTCGCCTTTGGCAAGCCGATTGCCGAGCAACAGTTTGTGCAAGGGATGATCGCCCACATGCAGCAGCGCATTGACGCGGGCGAATTGCTGGTGCGCCAGGTGGGCTGGCTGCTCAACGCCGGCAAGCGCGTCACGCGCGAGGCCTCGTCGGCCAAGTGGTTTTGTACCGAGGCGGCGCTGGCCTGCGCCAACGACGCGGTGCAGATTCACGGCGCAGCCGGATACAGCGACGCGCACGATGTGGCGCGCTTTTTGCGCAACGCCCGCGCCACGACCATCTATCAGGGCACATCGCAGATTCACGCGCTGTTGCAAGCTGGCTATGCGCTGGGTGCGCGCGCAGATAAGCCGCTGCGGCGTGAGCTGCCAGGGTATGACGCTGAGGCGTGGCAGTGACAGCAGTTGTGCACTTCGGCGGGCTGTGCTAAACGGTGCGGCATGAAAAAACTCACCGTCAAAGACATCTTCGACCTGAAGGGCAAGCGCCAACTCACCGAGGTCTACGTCAGCACGCCCGACGAGGCCGGCGCGTGCGAGGCCGCCGGCATTGACCTGATCATCACGTCCGAGCGCAACGATGTGAAGGCTATCCGCGCCGCCGCGCCCAATGCGTTCTACACCATCGGCCTGGGTTATGGCGACTACGTCACGGCCGAAGAGTCGGTGCGGGCCGGCTTTAAGGCGCTGCGCAACGGGGCCGACGCGGTGTATTGCCCCGGCAGCCTGGCGCTGGTCAAGGCCATGGCCGACGAGGCCATCCCCGTGGTCGGGCACGTCGGCTTTATTCCCTACAAGGCCACCTGGTTCGGTGGGTTCAAGGCAGTGGGCAAGACGGCCGAGGGCGCGCTGGCAGTCTATGAGCGCACGATGGCGTATCAGGACGCAGGCGCGATTGGCGTGGAGATGGAAATCGTGCCGCACAAGATCGCGGCCGAAATCTCGCGCCGGGTGAAGATCATGTGCCTATCCATGGGCAGCGGCACCGGCTGCGACGGGCAATATCTGTTTGCCACGGATATTCTGGGCACCAACACCGGCCATGTGCCGCGCCATGCCAAGGTCTACCGCGACCTGAAGGCCGACTACGCGCGATTGCGAACCGAGATGGCCGGCGCATTCAGCGACTTCAAGGCCGATGTGGACAGCGGCGCGTATCCGGCGGCCAGTCATGTGGTTGAGGGGGACGAGGCCGAGTATGCCGAGCTTATGAAACGGCTGGGGTAAAGGTAACTAGGCGGGGCTACGCCGCAAACAACGCCGCTAACGTGTTCAACACCGCGGCCTGCGCCGCTGCCGAGATGGTGCCGAGCTTTTTGACCAGGCGCACCTTGTCCACAGCCCGAATCTGATCAAGCACGATCTGGCCATCCTTGCCCTGAAACTTGCACGGCACGCGTGTGGGATAACTGCGGCCTTTGGTCGTCATCGGCGCGATGAGCACCGCGCCGATGTGCCGGTTCATCTCGTCGGGCGAGACGATCAGGCACGGGCGCGTCTTCTTGATCTCGCGGCCAACCGTGGGGTCGAGATTGACCAGATACACCTCGAACCGCTTGGGCGTCACCACGTCCAGTCCTCATCGTCCCAATCAGAAGTCGTCGCCACGTCATCTAACAACGCGTCATCGCCACGTTCGGCCATGGCGCGAAACTGCTCGTCCCAGCCGGCGCGCGGGTGAAAGGCGGGCCGGATCAGCAGCAAGCCGTCCTTCGACAGCAACTCGATTTCTTCGCCCAGGTTGAACTGATCTACCAGCACTTTGGGGATGCGGATGCCTTGCGAGTTGCCGATCTTGACCACACGGGTCTTGAGCATGGATTGCATATTTTCACCAGTAATTACAGTGTAATCACTGGCCGATGATGCGTCAAGACGGACGATTGCGCTCCTAGCAGATTCACCCTTGCAGCCAAAAATAGGCGACAATCAGGGCTTGTTTGCGCAGTTGGTTAATCAAGTGATGAGTTAAACCGACCAATATCTATATCTATGGCCACGACCACACCCATCCAAGCTGAACCCATTTCTCCAATCGCCGCGCGCGGCTCCACGCGGCTTGAGGATCGGCAGTTGCAGTTCGCCGGTCTGGGGGCGATTGCCGCAGCCGTCATTGGCGCGGTCACGGGCTTCATCGCCACGAGCGGCACGCCGGCGGTGTCGCTCGTCGGCGATTCCAGCATCCGCGCGGCCACGATGCCGGTGGCTGTCATCATCGCGATCATCGTCGCGTTCATCGGCTATCGCTCGCTGGCGACGAATGCCGCACGGCTCTCGGCATTGGAACAAAGAGCCTTGAGCGCGCGCGGCGCGGTCGTCTATTGGATCGGGCGCGTGACCTTCGCCCTGATGATGGGCTTCCTGTGTTATCTCGTCGTCAGCCTGACCTTCGATTACCTGGACGTAGCGTTTGCCGGCACGACCGTCTTTCGTTTCTCGGCCATCGCGCTCGTGGCTATGGGCTGCGCCGCCGTGGCCTTCGGCGCGGCGTATCTGGTGGGCGGCTTCACCATCCGCGACATCATCCCGCTCACGGCCGTGTTGGTCACGCTTGGCATGCTCACCAGCATGGTGACCGTGGAGAACCCGCAGTGGTGGGTCGAGTCGCTCAGCTACATGGGCGACCATCCGCCGTCGTGGGACATCTTCAACCCAACCATGATCCTGACCGGGCTGGGTGTGCTGGTCGGCGCGCTGCACATCGTCGGCGTGATGCGGCTGATGACCCCGCAGGTGGTAACGCAGCGGGCCGTGCCGATCTTTCTCGTCGGCTTCATCGTCATCGGCCTGGGCATCGCCGGTGTGGGCTTCTTCCCCTACAGCTTCCGCCCCGGCTACAACATCCTGCACGACGTCAGCTCGCATGCCATGGCCGGCGCATTCATCGTGCTGATGGTGGGCATGCGCTGGCTGACGCCGGGTTTCCCGCGCACGTTTCACATCGCGTCGGCGCTGATGGGCATCACCATCGTTGCCTCGGCCGTCATCTGGATCGCGGGTGGGATGAGCTTCGTGCTGTTTGAGTTGGTCGTATTCGGCGCGGCCGTGCCGTGGTTGCTGATCCTGCAACGCTACGTCATCACCGCTGCGACCGACCTCAGTTCTGCTTCGAGTTGAACCGCCAGCATCGCCGCGATCTCCTGCTTCACACGCGCCATCACGTCATTCAGCGGCACGATCTCTTTCGCCTCGGCGTCGCGCCGCTTGAGTTCGACCCCGCCTGCCGCCAGCGCCTTGCTCGCCACCGTGATGCGCAACGGCAGGCCGATCAAGTCCGCGTCAGCGAACTTGACGCCGGGACTTTCGAGCCGGTCGTCATACAGCACCTCGACGCCCGCTGCGCTCAGTTGGTCATACAGCGCGTCGGCCTGTGCAGCGACGGCGGCATCCTTGCCCGCCAGCGCCACCAGGTGCACGTGATACGGCGCGATGCTGGCCGGCCAGATCAGGCCCTTGTCATCATGGTGTTCCTCAGCCACGCACGCCAGCAGCCGCCCGACGCCGATGCCATACGACCCCATCACCACCGGCCTGGGCGAGCCGTCGGCCGCCAGATAGGTCGCGCCGACCGCTTCGGTGTAGCGCGTGCCGAGCTTGAAGATGTTGCCCACCTCCACGCCGCGACTGGTGCGCAGCGACGCGCCGCACTGCGGGCAGGCATCGCCGTCGCCGGCCGAGGCGATGTCGGCGGCGATGTGCGCGCTGTAGTCGCGCCCGTAATTGGTGTTGAGCAGGTGATAGCCGGCCTCGTTCGCGCCGGCGACGAGGTTGGGCGATGCGGGAATGGCGTCGTCCACGATGATGACGATGGTTTGTAGAGACGCGCCATGGCGCGTCTCTACGAGTCCGATCGGGCTGGCATAGCCCGGCACCGCGCCGGTGGCGCGAATCTCGTCATCCGTGGCTGGGCGCAGGTCGCTCGCGCCGAGGGCGTTGGCCAGCTTGATCTCGTTCACCTCCATGTCGCCGCGGATGACGGCGAAGACGAAGCGCTCGTGCTGGCCCTCGGCATCCTCGTGCAGTGCTATGAGAAACACAGCTTTGGCTGTTTTGGCATTGGGCACGCCGAGCAGTTGCGCCAGCGCCTCGATAGTCTTGGTGTCTGGTGTGGCGACCTTCTCCATCGGCCGCATGGCTTCGGCTTCGGCAGCAGGTTTGCAGAACGTCGCCACCTGGCGGTTGGCTGAGTAGCCGCATGCGTCGCACAAGACCAGCGTGTCCTCGCCGACCGGCGTGAGATACATGTACTCGTGCGCGCCGCTGCCGCCCATCATGCCCACGTCCGCGCCCACGGCGATCACTGGCAGGCCGCAGCGCTGGTAAATCTTGAAATACGCGTCGTAGTGGGCGCGATACTGTTTGTCCAGCCCGGCCTCGTCGGCGTCGAGGGAGTACGAGTCCTTCATGGTGAACTCGCGCACGCGGATCAGGCCGGCGCGCGGGCGCGGGTCGTCGCGGAACTTGGTCTGGATGTGATAGACCAGTTGCGGCAACTGGCGATACGACTTGATCTCGCTCTTGACCAGGTCGGCCACCACTTCCTCATGCGTCATGGCCAGCACCATGTCGCGCTCTTTGCGATCCTTGAAGCGCGCCATCTCCGGGCCGACGCTGTGCCAGCGCCCGGTCGCCTTCCAGGCATCGGCCGGGTGCACCACCGGCATGGTGATCTCCTGCCCGCCAATGGCGTTGATCTCTTCGCGCAGGATGTTCTCGATCTTGGTCATCGAGCGGCGGGCGAGGGGCAGATACGAGAACAGGCCTTGCCCAAGTTGGCGGATGAAGCCGGCGCGCAGCAACAACTGATGGCTGACGGCTTCGATGCCGCCCGGTGCATCGCGGAGCGTCGTTGAGAAGAGCGAGGAGAGTCGCATGCGAATCTATGTCCCCAGGTGTGGCAGCAAGACCTGCATGAACTCGGCGGGTTTCTCCACGAAGGGCGTGTGTCCCGTGTCTTCGATAAGATGCTCGACATACGCCCCGCCCGCCTCGGCATAGCGGCCGAGCACGGCGCGCGTCTGGCTCACCATCGGCTGCGGCGGGAAGACGTCGTCGCCCGGCCAGCCCGGCACGGCGCCCAGCTTGCCCAACATGCCGAACTCGAACAGCGACGTATCGCTGGTGATCTGGTCGTGCGTGCCGCGCACCCACAGCACCGGCGGTTTAGGGTTTGCAGCGATGAAGCGCACGACCGAATCGCCGACGTATTTAGGCGAGAGCGCGTTGATCACCCCGACCGTGCCGGGCGCGATGCCGGGCCAGTTGGATGAGGTGGTGAAGTCGCCCGGGTAGTGATCGGGCCCGGTGCGCTCGCTGAGCATGGACGAGAGCAGGTCTTCCTCGCGCTGTGGGGTGAAGGGCGGCTTCCAGTAAAAGCTGTTCATCACGACGCGCGGCGAGGCCTGCGGGTTGTCGACCCCGCGATTCTTCTCGCTCATCAGTTGGAGGAAGGTGGGATTGACCATGCCGCCGCCGCTGCCGGCGAAGTCGCTGTAGCACGGCGTGCCTGTTTCGTCCCTGGTTCCGCCAAAGCCGAATGGCGAACCGGTGGCGACCAGCGTCGCCGAGCGCACGCGGGCCGGCGCCGCCGCCACCAGGTTGAACACGACCGCGCCGCCGAGCGAGTGCCCGACCACGTGAAAGCGCTCGATCTGCAGCGCGTCCATCACCGCCAACAGGTCGTCCACGAAGTCGGCTAGGCCGCGCGTGGCGTCCACCGGCTTGAACTCGGTGTCGCCGTAGCCGCGCAGGTCGGGCGCGATGCCGCGATAGCCGGCAGGCAACATCGTCATCACCTCCTCCCAGAACGTGGCGGACGAGGCGTTGCCGTGCACGAACAGCACGGGGATGCCGCCCTCGGCGCTGCTCAACACATGCGTCTTCAGGCGCGCGGTCTGAATCATGTTCGATGCGATGCCGGGCAAAGTGGGGATGGAACTCATAGGACTCCTGTTTGGGTTACTCGGATAGAAATGCTTTGACTACACGGTGAAATTCGTCCGCCTGCTCCAGCCAGGCGGCGTGGCCGGCGCCAAGCAACCAGTGCAGGCGCGCGTTGGGGAGGGCCGCCTGCATCTCGCGGGCGCTGCGCGGCAGGGCCATGCGATCCTCGTCGCCATGCACGATCAGCGCCGGCGCAACGATGTCTTTCAACCATAGGCGGGCATCGTGGTGATACACGCCGTCAATCAGGTGAATGCTCGAATGCACGGGCAGGAGCGCCGCTTTCTCGCGCAGCGCCAGCACCATGTCGTAATTGGCATCGAGGAAGTCGCGGCCCCACGTCCACGGCATGGACACGGTGAAGCGCAGCGCGCTGCCGCCAGTCTGCAATGCCGCGCGCCACGAATCGAGCATGGCTTGTTGCGACTTGTCCATGTGGGCGAACGTGTCGAGCAGCACGATCTTGTTCAACCGCTGCGGGAACAGGCGGGCGAAATGCAGCAACACCACGCCGCCGTTGCTCAGGCCGACGAAATGCGCGCGCGGCATGCCAAGCGCATCGAGCAAGGCAGCCAGGTCGCGCGCGTGCAATTCGGAAGCATATGGCCCTGCCGCCGGCTTATCGCTCTGGCTCTGGCCGCGGCAGTCGTAGACCAGCGTGCGGAAGTCCGGCGCGAAGGCGCGCACCGCCAGCGCCCAACTGCTCGTGTCCTGAAAGATGCCGTTGATAAAGACGACGGGCGGCTTGTCGGCGTCGCCCTTCAGCTCGTGGTAGATGCGGATGCCATTGGCTTCGATGTGCGGCATGTCACAGCATTCTAGCGGCGCAAACCCGCACGATACATCAGGGGATCTCCGCATCCATATCCATCCATTCGAGCGGATTGACCGTCACGCCGCCGACGGCGAGTTCGAAGTGCAGGTGCGGGCCGAGGCTGCGGCCGGTGTTGCCGGCATAGCCGATCACATCGCCCACGTTGACAATCTGCCCCACCTGCGCGTTGAACTTGGACAGATGGCAATAGATCGTGAACACGCCGCGGCCGTGGTCGAGGATGACGACGTTGCCGCGAATCTTGAACGGCTGCACCGCGGCCACGCGCCCCGGTGCGGCCGCCTTGATGGGCGTGCCCACCGGCGCAGGCAGGTCAATGCCAGCGTGAAAGGTGCGCAGTGTGCCCCGGTTGAAGTTGCGGCGCGTGCCGTAATACGACACGATCTTGCCGCGCGTAGGCCACTGAAACGGCCCCTGCCAATACTGCGTGCCGCTGAACTGGCTGAAGATGGTGTCGAGCTCGGCCCGCTCGTCCACATTGACCTGCGGCTCCAGGAGCGGCACGAGCTTCGCGCCGACGGTCAGGTTCTCGAATGCAAAGCGGCCCACGCCGATCTGCACGCGCCCGTTCACCACGCTGGCCGTGCCGTTCTCGGTGATGGCGCGGATGGTGATGGGATACACGCCCGGCTCCTGCAACGCCGCCACGCCGCTGAGCGCCATGTATTCGCCGTTCTTCACCGTGAAGCGCAGCGGCCGGTCGGCCATCGTGCCGCTGATCTGTTGCAACGGCACGCGCGACTGCACCCGCACGGCGATGACGTCGCCCTGCCGTGGGATGTTGGGCGTGATCTCGACGAACTGAAACGGCTCGGGCAGCGTGCTGGCGGTGCCGGCTTGCGCGCCCGTCTGTGGCACGCGCAACATCTGCCCAAACACCACGCATGTGCTGCATGCCAGCCGGTTGGTGGTGCGCAGCAAAAACGGCGACACGCCGTATTGCGCCGCGATGCCCGACAGCGTCTCACCCGGCGAGACGCGGTGCAGCTTGATGTTGGACGAGGGCTGCGTGGGCAGGCGCACCTTCTGCCCGGAAAGCAGGATGTTCGGGTTGGTGAGCGCGTTGCGCTCGGCCAGATCGTTGACTGAGAAGCCGGACTGCGCCGCCAGCGAGTTCAACGACTCGCCCACTTGCACGATGTGCACCAGCGGGTCGTCGCTGCGCGGCGGCGGGGCGGGTGGATCGGTCGGCTCGGGCGTGGCTTCGACTTCGATCACGGCCGTCGGTGCTTCCAGCGGTTGCTGCTCGGGCACCACAGTCGGCAGATTGGGATCGAGCGTGGGCAGCGCGGCCGGGTCGAGCGTCGGGATGGCCGCAGGGTCCACCGTCACAACCGGCGGCGGCTGATCCTGCGCGCGCGCGGGCGGCGGCGCTGGCGCGATCAGGGAAAGACTCAGGAGAGAAACGGCAACTGCAACGGTAACGACGAGCCGGCGTGTTCTCGATAATTGGCAAAACTCAGGCACAGTGGAACGCTGGGCATTCTATCGCAGCATCCCCTGTCGCGAACCTCCGAATTGTCACTAAAATTCATCTCAGAGGGGACAACATGGCATCGAAGAAGTCGTGGAAAGAAATTCTGGATCAGCGCCGCAAAGAGAATTTCGTCGGCAGGCACGAACAGCTTCGCGTCTTTTCGGACAACTTTGTGGGTGATGAACCTGCGTATTTGGTCTACTCTGTTACGGGCGAAGGCGGCGTGGGCAAAAGCACACTCTTGACCCAATATGAGCAACTTGCACGCAGCCCTAGTATCAACGCCGTCGTCGTGACATGTGACGATGAGCATCTTTCGCCCGCAGCAGCGATGGGGTACATCGCCAAAAAGCTGGCCGAGTACGGCTTCAAGCACAAAGAGTTTGACGAGCGCTACAAGACATATCGCGAAAAGCGCGATGAGATCGAAGGCGACCCCAAAGCACCGCGCGGCGCGCTCAACTTAGTGGCACGTGGCGTCACGGACTTTGCCATCAAATCGGCTCGCACAGTGCCTGGCGTAGGCGTATTTGCGGAATATATTGACGAGAAGGCGGCTGGCGAAGCGCTAGCCCAAGGTGTGGACTATCTGTTTAGTCGTTACGGCGATAGATCCGAGATCCAGTTATTGCGCGAGCCCGAACGCATACTCTCGCCATTGTTTGTCCAATTACTCAACGCGGTCGGGGACAAGCGACGGTTGGTATTGATGTTCGATGTGTTCGAGCGCACTTCTGAGACACTCTCACCATGGTTGGTCGAACTGTTCAAGTTTGAGTATGGAGAATTTCCCGGTTCGATCACGTTCGTCATTGGTGGTCGGGATCTGCTAGACCAACGTTGGACGGAATTCGCTCAGGCGTTGTGTCATGTCATATTAGAGCCGTTCAGCCTGGAGGAAACATGCACCTATCTAAGCAATGAGGGAATCACCGACGAGTCGTTGGCGACACAAATCCACCATGACACTGGCGGATTACCCGTCTTGGTGGAGCTATTGGCTGCGACTAAACCATTGCCTGGCCAACCCTTGGCTGATATCAGCAAAGATGCAGTCAAGCGATTTCTGCAATGGGTGCCCGACCAAGATCGCCGCCATGCGGCGTTGTTAGCCGCTGTGCCCCGCCAATTCAATCGCGACGTATTGAGTGCGGCGTTTGGACACGATGCAACAACGCTCTTCAACTGGCTATCTACACAAAGCTTCATTCGTACAAACACCCAACGCGGCTGGTTCTATCACGAGAGGGTGCGCGAATTAATGTTACGTTACCTGCGATCTGCCACGCCCCATGATTTGACTGCAACACATGCCCGGCTGGCGCATTACTTCGAAAACCAGCAAGCTGACACAAGACTTGCTGGCAAGGCTGCTCATGACAGTGAAGTGTGGCGTCGCCTAGAACTCGAACGTGTCTATCACCGCGTATGTCAGAATCAGGAATCCGGTTCAAGAGAGGCAACGAATGCTTTTTTGTCTTCGTTTCGTTGGCGTTGGAGTTTTTCTGGCACAGTTGTTTCTACTTTTCAACAGGCAGCTCAAGAGTTGCGCTTGAAAGCACTGCAAGACAGAGCGCAAATGTGTCGTAATTTCTACGATGGATATAGCCAAGATGATCACCTCGAGTTGATAGCTTCGGCTATGAACCTTGAAGATCAAGGCGACTTATCTACCTTAGCGCGATGTGTACTTCGTGCCACAAAGGGCAATTCCTATCTTCATCTTGGGGAAAATGATGCTGCACTCGTTGAGTTAAGCGAAGCATTGGCATTGGATGACACGTTTGCTTGGGTGAGTGCTCGCCGTGCTGAAACCTATCGCCGAGTGAGCAGGTTTGCAGAGGCGATCAAAGACTTTGATCGCGCTATAGAACTTGATAAAAGTTATGCATCAGCGATCGCTTCCCGCGGCGCAACTTACGGGCAAATAGGCAAGTTTGCAGAGGCGATCAAGGACTTTGATCGCGCTATAGAACTCAACAATAAATACATTTGGGCAATTGCTCGCCGTGGTGAAACCTATCGTCGGATGGACAAGTTTGAGGAGGCCATCAAGGACTTTGATCGCGCCATCCAACTCGATGAAAGGCACGTTTCAGCAATTGCTAGTCGGGGTGCGACCCATCGTCAGATGGGCAGCTTTGAACAGGCCATCAACGACTTCAACCGTGCTATAGAACTCAACAGTAAATACGCATGGGCGATTGCAAATCGTGGTGAAACCTATCGGCAAATCGGTAGATTAAGCGAGGCAATCAAAGACTTCGACGATGCCATCGAACTCAAAGGCGATTATGTCTGGGCTATCTCAAGTCGTGGAGAGACTTATCGAAAGATGGGCAAATTTGAAAAAGCATTGAAAGACTTCAACCGCGCCATCGAACTTGACGCCAGATATTCTTGGGCAATCCTATGTCGGGCAACACTTCGCCGCATAATCGATAAGAACTCAGACGTAACAGAGGATCTTCAATATTTGTCGCAGATAACTGTTGAAGACGCCTACACTTTTTATCTGCGTGCTGTAACGCATATTCTTCGGGATGACTTACATGCAGCAGTTAACTCATTGAGAGAGTCTTTTCGGCTAAGGCCAGCGTATCGCAATTACGCTATGAATGACGATCTTCTAGACCCAGTGCGCTATCTGCCTGAGTTTCAAGCGCTCATGGCTGATGCATAGTCGAATTACTCATCGAACATCACCGTTGGCTCGACATAGGTGCGCACGCGCCGACCCTGCACGCGCTCGTGAATCCACTCGCTCAGGTGGCCTTGCTTTTGCGCCAGCGGCGCGTCGCTGCGTAACACGTCCATTGGGTAGTTCAGCCGCAAGGCGCGCAGCGGCAACACGTGCCGGGTGATGCCGGCCGGCAGCATCACGCCGGTGCGGGCCAGGTCAACGATCTCGGCTGGCTCGTAGCGCGGGAACACCACCACGGCGCTGGCATCGGCATAGGCTTCGCGCACCTCGCTCAAGTTGTCGCTGGTGGTGCGCTGCACCTTCGAGCAGCCCTCATACATGTCTACGAGGATGTTGAGCAATTCCGTGCGCTCGCGCACATCGTGGCCGCCAATCAAAATATCTGCTCGCTGTGCTTCCCCCCTCTGGCCCCTCGGAGGGCCACTTACCCCTGCCCTCTCCCCGCCGGGGAGAGGGAGTAAATCCCACGAGATAAACGCCAGCGCCTCGCGCCGGGCCAGAGCCGCCCGCGCGCTCATCAAATCGCCTTCGCGGATATGCAGGCCGGGGATGGTTCTGATCTGGCCGAGCAAATCCTCCATGCTGCACTGGGTGATGGCGTGATGCCACACGAACAATTGCACCTGGGCATAGTCCACCACCTGGGCCAACACATGCGGCACGCCCAGCGCGCGCATGGCCGTGGTGCGGTTAGCCCCGTCCAGCACGACGAAGCGTTTGCCGGCCTCGTCGAAGGGCGCGACGATGGGCGGGTTGCGCAGCACGTCTTCGGTCTTCAGGCGTTCGAGCAACGGATTGACGCGGCGCGGGTCGGTGCGTTCGTGCGGCACCAGCGCGTCGAGAGGCAGGATGCGCAGATCGGGCAAGCGGAACGTCCCTGTGGGATGCATGGGGAGAAGATTTAACCACGAAGGGCACGAAGAAAACTTGGAGGTGTCAGCGCTTTATCAAGCGCTGCTTGTCAGTGCGCGTATAACACGTGCCAGCAATGTCGCTCGATTACGTTGTTGGGTATGCACAAACTGCGTTGCAGGTCATCGCGCCGTTCCGCGTGTTGGCTGCAATTGTGCTCGGCGCGGCGGCCTATTGGCTGATGCCGCATGCCTGGCGGCGGGCCGGGCTGATTGTCATCAGCCTCGCCGTCGTGTTGATTGGGTATCAGCGGCCGGTTGCGCTCGTTGCCGCCACAGCGCTTGCGTGCGGCGCGACGTATGTGGCGGTGTGCAAGGGCCTGCCGCGCAAGCCAATTTTGATCTGCATCGTCGTGCTCTACGCCGTGCTGCACGGGCTGTTTGGGTTGCTCACCTTCACGCCCTGGTTGAACTGGACCGGTCTGACGCCCGAATATGTGTTGCCAACGATTGGGCTGACGGCGGCGTTTACGTTCTTGCGGCTGATTCATTTCACGGTGGACTATGGGGCCGGGGAGCAGAGGGGTGGAGGGGTGGATGTGCAGAGGCATGCTCCTCCGCACCCACTTGCCTTTGCGGCGTGGTGTCTGTTCTTCCCAACCTTCGTGCACTTGCCGCTCATCCGCTATCAGGCCTGGCAGCAACAGTTCAATGCGCTGCCAGAGCGGCTGACGCGCGCGCACATCGTCACCAGTTTGCGGCGCATCGGGCAGGCCGTGTTGAAAGGTGTTGTGCTGGCGGTGGTCTTCGTCATCTTCAATCCGAATGCGGTGCTGCTCGCGCCGGCGGGCCGCTCGTTTGCCGAGCTGTTCGCCGCGGCCGTCGTCTCTGCCGTCACCTACTACGTGGGCTTCTCCGCGTTCGTGGACTTGGGCATCGGCGCGGCCAGCCTGTTCGGCATCGGGTTGCCGGAAAACTTCGCGCCCATCGCCAAGATGATCCGCATCAACCGCATGCGGGATTTCTGGCGCAGTTGGAACATCACCACCACGCAATGGTTGAACGACTACGTGTTCACGCCGCTGGGTGGTTATCGCCATCGCCCCTTGCGCAACGTCATGCTGACGATGACGGCATGCGGGTTGTGGCACAGCGTCAGCTTCTTTGGCGCAGCCTGGGGCGCAGGTCTGGGCGTGTTGCTGTTGATCGAGCACGCGTGGAACCGCATGCGCATCCGCCACGACTGGCCGGACATCCCCGCGCCCATTCGCAGCGTCGCCATCTTGTGCGGCGTGTCATTGGTCAATCTGGCGCTGACGCCGTATGGCTATGCCGCGCAGACGGCGCGGGCGCTCTATCCGCTGTGGTGGCTAGGGCTGAGCACATGACGTGAAGAGTCAAAGCGCCAACGCAATTTGCCTATTGACATTGGCCGCGCAATCCGTAATATCTCGCCCGCCACCTTAAATGAAAGGAGCAACAACATGCGTAAGACGAATCTTTTCACCTTAGAAGCACACACGAGTCCGGCGTTTTATAGAGGCGACCGGCGGTTGCAACTCAAGATATCGTCGCACGCGAAAGCGCGGAGGCTTAGCCCCATCGGCTGAGCTTCTTCGGCAAGCCACATCTGGCGCCCGCTTTCGTTGATACGAAAGCGGGCGCTTTCTTTTTTCTACGTCACAGGCAGGGTGTATCGCCCTGGCGATCGTCTAGTCGCGCCTATTGCTTGTTGACCAAGTTCGCCGCATCATGCGGTGGGGAAACGTTAGGAGAACTATGGACACGAACTCAATCACCGGCGACGTGTTGCTGGCGCGCGGCTGGCAGGCGGGTAAGCCGCTTGGCCTGGCGCTGAAGGCCGCTGCGCGCATGGCCGCCAATGGCGTTGGCGTGGATGCGACTGTGGCTGCGCTGGACGCCGTAATGCAGGATCCGTCGGTGCATGTGAACGATGCCGTGATGGGTGATGTGGCGGCGGCATTGGTGGCAGCGCTGCCGCCGCCAGCCGCGCCGATACGCGAGTTGCATGATGCGCCGTTGCCCTACCCGGTGTGGGGCAAGGAGCAGATTGACCCGGGTGCCATCCACCAGATGGACAACGCCATGCGTTTGCCGGTGAGCGCCGCCGGCGCGCTGATGCCGGACGCGCACGTGGGCTATGGCTTGCCCATCGGCGGCGTGCTGGCCACCGAGGGCGCGGTCATCCCATATGCGGTCGGCGTGGACATCGCCTGCCGCATGCGCCTGAGCGTGCTGGATGCAGTGCCGGATGTGATCGCCCAGCAAAAGGGCAAGTTCGAGACCGTGCTGCGCGAGAACACGCGCTTCGGCGCAGGCGTGGAGTGGAAGCCGCGCCAGGACGACGATGTGCTGGACGACCCGGACTGGGACGCACTGCCCTTCTTGAAGCACTTGAAGGACAAGGCGGCCAAGCAGTTGGGCACCAGCGGCAGCGGCAACCACTTCGTCGAGTTTGGCGAACTTGAAATTCTTGAGGCCATTGACGTGGTAGAGACGCGCCATGGCGCGTCTCTACCTGTGCCAGGGAAGTATCTGGCGCTGCTCTCGCACAGCGGCAGCCGCGGCGTGGGCTTTCAGATCGCCGACAAGTACAGCAAGCTGGCTGCGCAGTTGCATCCGGAACTGAAGGCAGGCAAGGGAGACTTGAGCCACCTGGGCTGGCTGGACATGGCCAGCGAGGCCGGGCAGGAGTACTGGCTGGCCATGAATCTGGCGGGGCGCTTTGCGTCGGCCAACCACCGCGTCATCCACCGCAACGTGAGCAAAGCGGCGGGTCTCAAGCCCATCGCCGTGGTGGAGAACCACCACAACTTCGCCTGGGTGGAGACGCTGGCTGATGGCCGCGAGGTCTACGTGCACCGCAAGGGCGCCACGCCGGCCGGCGCGGGCGTGTTGGGCGTGATCCCCGGCACGATGGGCGACGTGGGCTACGTCGTGCGTGGCTTGGGCAATGCGGCGTCGCTGAACAGCGCGTCGCACGGCGCGGGCCGTAACCTGAGCCGCACGCAGGCGCTCAAGTCCATCACCAAGCCGATGCGCGACGAATACTTGCGCGAGCGCGGCGTGACGTTGCTGGGCGGCGGGTTGGACGAGGCGCCACAGGCCTACAAGGACATCAACGCCGTGATCAACGCGCAGAGCGATCTGGTCGAAATCATCGCGCGCTTCAAGCCGAAGATCGTGATGATGACCGACGACCCGCGCGACGTGTGATGTAGTGTAGGGGCAGGAACTCTGCCCCTACACATCATGTGTTCAGAAGAGAAATAGTTACAATTAGCCAACAATGGCCAATATGAGCTACTCACCCCGCGTTCGCACTATGAATGCTACACGCGCTAAGAACACATTTGGTGAGATGCTGCGGGAAGCCTATCAATCCGAGCAGCACATCATCATTGAGAAGACCGGCATGCCTGTCGCCGTGCTGGTGCCCATTGCAGATTACGAGCGTATGATGCGCGCACTCGGTGGGGATACGAGCGGCGTGGCTACGGCGTCGCGGACACAAACGGCCCAGGCGAATCTGCGCGCGATGTTGGCAGCATCACATGCACAAATGCCTGACGTGGATGAGAGTGAAGCCGAGCAAGACATCCGCTTAGCAATCAGTGAAGCGCGGCGCGCAAAGCACACAGCCGCATACAAGCCTAAACGCCCGGCTCGGCGAAAGGCATAAATGAATGCGTGCCGTACTCGACACCAACGTGTTGGTGAGCGCGTTCATCGTCAAGAAGGGCGTCCCGGCACAAATCCTCCACGCGATTAGCGCCTGGCCCAACCCCAACGATGATGTTTTTGAGTTGCGGCTTGCTGTGTAACATGCGACTAATCTGACAGCCCGATGCCCATATCAACATCCAGCATTCGTGATAACCGTTCTCGCGGCACCGTCGCCGATTTCCTTCGCGACAAGATCAAGGCTGATTCAAAGCTGTCATTCGTGTCGGCCTACTTCACGATCTATGCCTATGATCGGCTGAAGGCCACGCTGGACGGCATAGACAGCTTGCGCTTCCTGTTTGGAGAGCCGCGCTTCGTGAGCGCCATTGATCCTGACAGAACCGACAAGAAAGCGTTTGAGATAGAGGACAACAGCATCGCGCTGGCCAACCGCACCACCCAGCGCGCTGTGGCTAAAGCTTGCGCTGAATGGATTCGTGACAAAGCCGAGATTCGCTCGATCAGGAAGCCGGGCTTTTTACACGGCAAGCTGTATCACGTAGACCCGCCGGGGCAGGCGGTTGATGCGCTGGTCGGCAGCTCTAACTTCACCGTGGCAGGCATCGGCGAAGCGGGTGCGGCCAACAACGTTGAGCTTAACTTGGTCGTCAACGACCGGCGCGACCTGGAAGAGCTGCACGCCTGGTTCGACGAACTCTGGAACAACGCCGAGCTGGTCGAGGATGTGAAGCAGCAAGTCCTCGATTACCTGGAACAACTCTATGCCGACAACGCGCCCGAGTTCGTGTATTTCAAGACGCTGTATCACTTATTCGAAGACTATCTGCGCGAGCAAGAGAAGGGCGATCTGCTGGATGAGCGCATCGGTATCTTGGACACCCACATCTGGAAGGCGCTGTTTGAATTCCAGAAGGACGGCGTGAAGGGCGCGATCAACAAGATTCTGCGCCACAACGGCTGCATCCTGGCCGATAGCGTGGGGTTGGGCAAGACGTTCGAGGCGCTGGCCGTCATCAAGTATTTTGAGCTACGCAACGAGCGCGTGCTGGTGCTGTGCCCCAAGAAGCTGGAAGAGAATTGGACGCTGTATCGCAACAACGACCTGCGCAACCCGTTGCCGGGCGACCGATTTCAGTATGACGTGCTGGCGCACACCGACCTGAGCCGGAGCAATGGCAAGGCCGGCCAGTTCGAACTGGCCACTTTCAACTGGGGCAATTACAACCTGGTGGTCATTGACGAAAGCCACAACTTTCGCAACGACACGCGCGGCAAAGATGGCCGCAAGTCGCGCTACGAACGGCTGATGGAAGACGTGATCCGAGCCGGTGTGAAGACGAAGGTTTTGCTGCTTTCGGCCACGCCGGTGAACAACGACCTGGGTGACCTGCGCAACCAGCTCTATATCGCCACCGAAGGCCGCGACGATGCCTTTGCCGATTCGCTCGGCGTCCCCAGCCTGCGCAACACCATGCAAGGCGCGCAGCAAACGTTTCTGGCGTGGGCTAAAAAGAAGGGGGCGCGCAACACGAACGAATTGCTCGAAACACTCAGCGCCGCGTTCTTCAAGCTGCTCGACGAGCTGACCATCGCCCGCAGCCGGCATCATATTCGGGCGTATTACCCCGAGGCCTACGCCAAGCTGGGCGGGTTCCCCGCGCGCGAGAAGCCTGCGGCCGTGTATCCCGACATTGACTTGGAGCAGGACAAGCGCCAGCGCTTCATGTCCTACGACCAACTGAGCGCGCAGATAGACAAATATAAGCTGGTCGTCTTCAACCCGCGTCGCTATGTGCTGCCCGAGCATGAAGCCAAGTATGACGAAGGCAAGGTCGCCAACTTCAGTCAGGCCCAGCGCGAGAGTTACCTGATCGGCATGATGAAGGTGAACTTTCTCAAGCGGCTGGAAAGCTCGGTGCACGCGTTCGCCATCACGATGCAACGTACCATTGAGAAAATCGAGCAGTTGCAGGAGCGCATCGTGCGCTTCAAGGAGTTCGCGGCCGAAAACCCCGACGTGGACTTTGAGGCGCTGACGATAGAAGACCAGGACGATGATGAACTGGCCGAAGCGCTGGAAGTGGGCCAAAAGCTGGTCTACAAGATGGCGCATCTGGATGTGGACAAGTGGCTGGCCGATCTGGCCGTGGACAAGAGTGAATTGCAAGTGTTGCTGAGATCGGCCCAGCGCGTGGACGCCAACCGCGATGCCAAGTTGGCCGATCTGAAGGCGCGCCTGACGGAGAAGATCACTCATCCCACCCAAGACAAAACCGGCCAAGCTAACCGCAAGGCATTGGTATTCACCGCCTTTGCCGACACGGCCAAATACATTTACAGCGAATTGCACGCCTGGGCCACGGCGCAAGGCATCCACATCGCGTTGGTCACCGGCAGCGCCTCCGATTGCCAGACCACCTTTGGCGACCACGACTTCAACAGCATTCTGACCCACTTCTCACCGCGCAGCAAGAATCGCGCCGCCATCACCAGCCTGCCCCAGAATGGCCAGATTGACCTGCTCATCGCCACCGACTGCATCTCCGAAGGTCAGAACTTGCAGGATTGCGACTTAGTCGTGAACTACGACATTCATTGGAACCCGGTGCGCATCATTCAGCGCTTCGGGCGCATTGACCGCATCGGCAGCGTGAACAGCAGCGTGGGGCTGGTGAACTATTGGCCGACCGCCGACCTGGACCACTATGTGAAGCTTAAGAGCCGCGTGGAAGCGCGCATGGCGCTAGTGGATGTGACCGCGACCAACACTGACAACATGTTGGCCGAGAACATCCAGGAATTGGTGCAGGAGGACTTGCGCTACCGCGATAAGCAACTGCTGCGGCTGAAGGACGAAGTGCTCGACCTGGAGGACTTCAACGAGAGCGTGACGCTGAGTGAGTTCACACTGGATGACTTTCGGATAGAGTTGGCGCGCTTCATCGAAGCCAGCCGCGAGCGGCTGCGCAATGCGCCGCTGGGTTTGCACGCTGTGGTGCCGCCAACCGGCGGCGAGGTGGTGCAACCGGGGGTGATCTTTTGTTTGCGGCGGAAGGCAACCTCACCCCTTCGCCCCTCCCCTATCAGGGGAGGGGTTGGAGGTGGGGTCTCCAGCGACATCAATCCGCTCGATCCATATTATTTGGTGTATGTGCGCGACGACGGCGAGGTGCGCTTTGGGTTCAGCCAGCCCAAGCAGATTCTGACGATGTATGGCGAGCTATGCAAAGGCAAGACGACGATCTACGAGGCGCTGTGCCGCCAGTTCGACCAGCGCACTCACGACGGCGCCGACATGGCGCACTACGACGCGCTGTTGGCCAAGACCGTGCAATCCATCGCCGGCACATTCACCAAGCGGGCGGCCCAGACGCTGACCAACAGCCGCAGCGCGGTGTTGCCGGTGCTGAGCGAGCAGGCGACCGAACAGACCGACTATGAGTTGATTACCTGGCTGGTGATTTTGCAATAGCCCATGGCCGACAACACCAACACCGACACCGACACCGACACCACCCTTGCCGGCATTCAATCCGCGCTGGCCGCCTTCCAAACCGGCCCACTGCGCCAGCGCGCCATCGAACTCTTCGGCGTGCTGGGATACAAAAGCCAGAGGCAGTTGGTGTTATCGCCCAACACGGCCGCCGAGTTCAAACGCCAGTTCGCCGGCACCACGCCGTTCGACGATGCAAAGGCATTGATGGATCAATGGCTCTCGGCCGATGTGCTGTTTCAGCTTGCCAGCGACGATGTGGCGCACGGGGTGCAGGCGCGTTTGTTCGAGGACGGTCAGCGGGTGGATAACACGGTCATCGAGTCGTATGTGTTTCTGGCCATTCACCTACGCCACGGCGACAAGCCCTACACCCGCACCCAACTGGCCGACATCACCCGCCAGATCAACCGCATCTTTCCCATGCCGGCGCTGGTGTTGTTCAGGCACGGCCAGACGTTAACGTTCGCGGTGATTGACCGCCGCCTGAATAAGCGTGACGAAAACAAAGATGTGCTGGAGAAGGTGACGCTCATCAAGGACATCCGCATCGCCGACCCGCACCGCGCGCATTTGGAAATCCTCAAAGATTTGTCGCTTGGAGCGCTGAGCAGGCCGCACGACATCACGAATTGGGTGGCGCTGCATCGTGCGTGGCAAAAGACGCTTGATAGCAGCGAGCTGAACAAGCGCTTCTTCCGCGAGATCGCCAACTGGTATTTCTGGGCGGTGAAGGAGGTCACTTTCCCTCTCCCCTCCCCGAAGCGGGGAGGGGTTGGGGTTGGCGGGGAGAAAGCCATCAACGTCATCCGGCTGATCACGCGGCTGATCTTCGTGTGGTTCATCAAGGAGAAGGGGTTGGTGCCGGATGATCTGTTCAACCCGGCCAGACTGAAGACGCTGTTGAAGAATGCGCAGCCGCTGCACAAATCGTCCGAGACGATTTATTACAAGGCCGTCCTGCAAAACCTGTTCTTCGCCACGTTGAACACCGAGATGGGCGCGGGCCGCAAGTTCCGCGCCCGGTCGGCCACAGGCGGGCGCGACGGCAACTTCATGGCCCATTCGCTGTATCGCTACGAAGCTTTGTTCGCCGACCCGCAGGCGGCGCTGGCCCTGTTCGCCGGCATCCCTTTCCTGAACGGCGGCCTGTTTGAATGCCTCGACCGTGAAGTGAAGGCCAAGGATCAAGAAGGCAAAGACGAGGTGATTCGCGTGGACGGCTTTAGCGACCACAAGGACAACCCGCTGAAGGCGCCGGATTATCTGTTCTTTGGCGATGAACGCGAGGTGGACCTGAACGCCGACTTCGGCACGGCCAACAAGCGTTACAAGGCGCGCGGCCTGATCGAGATTTTCAAGCGCTACAAGTTCACCATCGAGGAGAACACGCCCATCGAGGAAGAAGTGGCGCTGGACCCGGAACTGCTGGGCAAGGTGTTCGAGAACCTGCTGGCCGCCTACAACCCAGAGACCGGCGCCACCGCCCGCAAACAGACCGGCAGCTTCTACACCCCGCGCGAGATCGTCAACTACATGGTGGATGAAAGCCTGATCGCGTATCTGTCTCAAACGCTCCCCTCCCCCACTGGGGGAGGGGCTGGGGGTGGGGTTTCAGACGACGCACGCCTGCGCCATCTGCTCTCATACACCACCGAGCCGCACCGGTTTTCGCCCGACGAAGTGCGCGCCCTCATCGCCGCGATTGACGCGGCCGACATCCTGGACCCGGCCTGCGGCAGCGGGGCCTTCCCCATGGGCGTGTTGCACAAGCTGGTGTTCATCCTCGGCAAGCTCGACCCCAAAAATGCGCAGTGGAAGCAGCGCCAGATCGAGCGCGTGCAATCGGCCATGCGCGAGGCCGAAAAGCTGGACGACGCGACCTTTCGCGATCAGACACTGGCGGCGCTGGGTGCCCAGATCGAGGACATCGAACTGGCCTTCCAAAACAACGCCCTGGACTACGGCCGCAAGCTGTATCTGATTGAGAACTGCATCTACGGCGTGGATATTCAGCCCATCGCCGTGCAGATCGCCAAGCTGCGCTTCTTTATCTCGCTGGTGGTGGATCAGAAGAACCTCTCCCCCGGCCCCTCCCCTGAGAGGGGTGGGGTGCAGAACCTCGGCATCCGTCCGTTGCCGAATTTGGAGACGAAGTTCGTGGCGGCCAACACGCTGATCGGCCTGCCCAAGCCGGAGCACAAAGCCGAGACAGCGCCCGGACGCGCCGCCCTCCCGGCCGATGCAGCCCGGTTGCGCGATGACCTGCGCGAGATGCTGCGCCAATACCTGAAGGCCAACAAGCCCGAAACCAAAGCGCGCTGGCTGCGCGAAGGCATGCAAGCGGCTCAGGAGTTAAACGCGGCCCTGGCCGGCACGCCCGGCTACGAGCCGGTTCAGGCCGGGTGGTTATTTGAGACAGCGCGCAGCGTGGCCGATTTGGACGCGCGCCTGCCGGTGCCCGACGTGCCGCAAAGCATGGCCGGCGTGGCCGCGGCCTTGCGCAACCCGCAGATCGAGCACAAGGAGCGCGAGCTGGCCGAGGCGCGCCACCGTCACTTCGACGCCCGCACGCCGGCCACCAAGCGCAAATGGCGCGAGGCCGATGCCCGCCTGCGCGGCGAGATCGCGGCGTTGCTGCACAAGGACGGCTGGGACAACAACGTCGCGGCCCAACTGGCGGCCTGGGACCCGTATGACCAGAACAGCAGCGCACCGTTCTTCGACCCGGAATGGATGTTCGGCCTGAGCGACGGCTTCGACTTAGTAATTGGAAATCCACCATACGTTGAATTCAAAAACCTAGCACGTAGTGTCAAGGATTCGCTTAGGGGATACAAATCGACAAAAGGCAAATACGATCTGTATATTCCATTTATTGAACGAAGCTATCAACTAATGAGTAGTGCAGGAGTTTCAATTTTTATTTGCCCGACACGCTTCATGCATCGCGACTATGGCGAAGCTATAAGAGGTTTCATGTCACAAACAGGCAGCGTCATTGCGATAGTCGACTTTGCTGATCTTCAAGTATTTGACGGTGCAATGAATTACACAGGTATCTTTACATTTTCAAGACTTTACAGGAAAGATACATCTTTGCGTGTCATGACGTTCGCGAATAATGCCTATGCATTAAAAGGCGAAGTTGTCGAAGCACTTGAAAAGCGAATTGCAAATTCGGTCTGTGAGGTGTCAAGCTTTTCACGGAAGAGACTGACGAACCAACCGTGGAGGTTTGACCGAAAAAGTGGTGGTGATTTGCTACAGAAACTGCGAACCGATTTTCGAACACTCGGTGAACATTGTGAAGGCATCTTTCAGGGAATATCCACTGGAAAGGATGAGGTTTTTGTAGTCAACAGAAAAACCGTGATTGATTGGGGGATTGAATCGGGAATATTGAAACGTTTCTTGAAAGGCAAGGACATACACCCCTTCGGTATTAATTGGTCTGGAAGTCACATCATTTACCCATATAGCGATGATGGCGTTGTAATGTCAGAGCGATTAGTGAAGAGCCAGTATCCAAATGCATACAAATATTTGGTCTTTCATAAATCTGATCTTTCAGGACGTGGTTACTTTGATAGTTCAAATAAGCTGTGGTTTGAACTATGGAATCAAAGAAGATTTGACCGTTTCAATCGCTTGAAGATTGTCACACTTGACAACGCACATCGAAACAGCTTTGCCCTCGACACGAGGTCATTTCTCGGTACAACAACAACCTACAGCATCATGTTGCCCTCTAGCAACGAAGGGAATTACAAGCTATTACTTGGTTTATTGAATTCAAAACTACTTGACTTTTTTCACAAAAGCAACTCGGTACCTCAGGCGGGCGGCTACTATCGATATCAGAAGTTATTCATAGAAAAACTTCCTGTCGCGCAGGTACCTAAAGATAAGCAGCAGTCAATAATCGCCCTCGTTGACCGTATCCTGGCGGCCAAGCGCGCCGACCCGGCCGCCGACACCCATGCCTTGGAAGCCGAGATTGACCAACTGGTTTACGCCCTGTATGGCCTGAGCGAGGACGAGATTCGGATCGTGGAAGGGAAGTAAGCGCGCATCTATAATTCCGGCATGCTTCAGTCATTTGCACCAGACACAAAGATTTCCGACCTGACGGTCGAGCAATTTGAGCGCCTTGTGCAGACCATCATCCGGCAAACATTACTTGAAGCGGGCGATGCATGGGACTCCGCGTTGGCGCCCGCGCTACTGACCGAGGCCGTACTTGCCGAAGATTGGAACAGCACTGAAGAGCAGGAAGCATGGCGAGATTTAGAAAAGGCGATGTTGTCGTAGTTCGCTTCCCGTTCGCCGACTTGCAGGGCGAAAGCGTGCGCCCAGCTGTGGTCGTCGCAACGCTTGAAACGGGCGACTACATCACGTGCCAAGTCACCAGCCAGGCAAAATCTGACAACTACAGCATCTCACTTGCGGACTCCGATTTCTCCGTCGGAAAGTTGACCCGGCAAAGTTTTGCTCGGCCTAATCGCTTGTTTACGTGTGCGCCAAGCGTCATCAAGGGAAAGGTAGGCACGTTGCGCCCGAAGTGCATCGCGACGATAAGCGAAGCCATTATTGCCATACTCCACGCATAGGTCACATCCTCGCGGCCAAGCACGAGAACTCCACCGCCGACACTCGCATGCTGGAGGCCGAGATTGACCAACTGGTCTACGCCCTGTATGGCCTGACCGAGGACGAAATTCAGATCGTGGAGGGCACCAAAACATGAATGAAATACCACCACGACTGCACGAAATCAATGCGCTGCTCAAGGACGGCAAGCAACCCCAGCCCGAGGTCGTGCGCACCTTCCTGAGTTGGTTTGGGGCGCAACGGCGCGGCGAATACGTGGTCAGGCACATTCGCAAAGCGCTCAAAAAAGTGGACATCGAGACCCAGCCGGATTTCGCATCGGCCTACATTGATGCGCCGATCACATTTGCGCGCCAGGCGCCAAAAAACTTGGCTAAACAGGCGGGAGCGGCGCCCTGCGACGTCTCCCGTCAATCAGAAGCTGTGGTTGCGACGATTAGCCCGGAGGACGAACTGGTGGTGGGCGGCGCGCCTGCGGACGCGCGTTACCGCATGAGCCGGCTCAAGGCAGCCAACACCCCACCCATCACGGTGACGCCGGAGGGCGCTTTGTCCGAAGCGGTGACATTGATGATGTCGAAATCGTTCTGGCAACTCCCCGTCATGATCGGTGAGCGGGATGTGAAAGGCATCATCTCGTGGGAGAGCATCACGTCAGGCGTTTGATCGACGGGAAGTTGACCAAGAAGGAATTGGCAAGCGCGAAAGACCCAGCCGATACTGCCCGGCTTGTCGAAAGTGTGTCAGACCTGACATTTGGCGAATACATTCGCCTCTTCAACATGCCCAACCTGTGGAAAAAGATGAATGTGCAGATAGATCGCAAGGTTTTCACAGCTCACTTGGACGCTATTCGCGTCATCCGCAACGACATCATGCACTTCGATCCCGATGGTCTGACGGACGAGCAGAACCGCGAACTTCGGGATTTTCTGGGTCTAGTTCACAAAATGGATGACGTTGGATTGCTCGAATCGTGAGCATCTGCTCCACCCGTTCTCACGCGCAGATTCCCACGGACTTGAATGCCCCCGTCGTCGTTAACGTCGAGGACGACGACAGCCACCGCAATACAGCGGACGCGCCTGCTGACGGGCGAGCCGGCGTCTGGGATGTACTTTTGCAGCTTCTCCGCGCTCTGTCTGTCGTATGCGGAGAAATTACACCAGACACACCCAGGCTCACACACCCACTCGCGCGCAGCCCACACCCTATCGCTGGTGGATGCCAGTCCTGGTGTTATTCATCGTCACAGCCACCCTGCTTGCATATGCCGCGCGCAATGGGCAAAGCGCGGCGGGGTTGTCGGCTGACACCTGGCAGTGGTGGGTCGTCACAACGACGCTGCACCTTCCATTCATCACCATCCTGGTATTCCTGGGCATGGGCATCGTCGAACGACTGGGGTTCTATTGGAAAGGCCGCGCGCCAGAGCAGCCAGGCCGCATGCCGGATACACATCCAACCGTATGTATCCAACTCCCGATGTTTAACGAGCACGCTGTGGCTCGGCGCGTGATCGAAGCGGCCGCCAATGTGACCTGGCCGATGGGCCGGCTAAGCATCCAGGTGCTGGACGATTCCACAGACGAAGACACACGCCGGTTGGTTGAGCAGGTCAGCGCGCAGGTTCGCGCACGCGGGATTGACTGTCGCGTAATGCACCGCGCGGATCGCCAGGGCTACAAGGCCGGCGCACTTGAAGCAGGCCGCTGGCAAACGCAAGCCGAGTTCCTGGCCATCTTCGATTCCGATTTTGTGCCGCCAGCGGACTTTCTGCTGCGCGCCATTCCGCACTTCTATCACGCCAATGGACAGCCCGATGCCGATTTGGCTCTCGTCCAGGCGCAATGGGGTCATCTCAATCACAACGAGTCGGCCTTGACGTTGGCGCAATCGCTATGGGTGGATGACCATCACACTCTGCAGATGGCTTGGCGCTCGGCCGCGCACCAGTTCGTCAATTTCACCGGGACAGCGGGGGTGTGGCGGGCCTCGGCCATTGAAGCTGCCGGTGGCTGGCGGGCCAGCAGTCTGGTAGAGGATCGCGAATTGAGTTTCCGGCATCTGTTCGCCGGATATCGCACCAAGTTCGTGAAGGAGATTGTGGCGCCCGCTGAGTTGCCAGCCACCGTCACCGCTTACAAGGCCCAGCAAAAACGATGGACGCAAGGCTGGGTGCAGTTGCAACGGCTGCACCTGCGCACGCTGCTGTTCGAGCATCCTGCGTCGTGGCTGCGCCGGGCGCATTTGCTATATCACATGTGCATCTCGTGGCAGTGGCCGCTGTGGGCGTTGTGGATGCTCGTGCTGCCCATCCTGCTGTTCACGGGCCACTGGTTTGGCGCGTTGAGCCAGACTGCCGGCGTGGCGCTGTATTTGCTGCCGAGCGTGATCTGGCTCACGCTATCGGCAACTATCGCCTCGTTGGAGACGCGTCACACCTACACAGGGCCGATGACTGTCAAAGCGATTCTGAGCCGCGCCGCGCGGGTGATCCCCAATGTCGTGATCAGCACCGGCATGTTGCCGCATCAGTTCACTGCGTTTTGCGAGGGCTTGTTCGGACCGATGCATAGCGAGTTCGAGCGCACGCCCAAGGCAGCTTCGATCACTGCGCCGATGCCGCTGATGCACGGTAAGCCGGTGCCGCTCGCCAAGCGGTCGTATCGGGTCAAGATTCATTGGCCATACGTCTTGACTGAATTGTTCTTCTGCGCGTATCACTTGATCTGGGCGGCGCTGTTCGCGGCCACTGGCATGATCTGGTGCGCCGTAATCGCCGGCTACATGGCGAGCTGCATTCTTTATCTTGCATATCACTACGGCGACCATGCCGGCAAGGTGTGCTTTGTGATTGACCGGGACAAACTCGGAACGCGGCTCAACCCCATCATGCGCCGCAGGCGCGAAAGCGCCAGCACGAAGGATTAGGCATCCGCGCCCGAATTCTGATCATCTGCGTAAGTCCTGAACAGGAGGGCGGGGCGCGCGTCGCATACGAGCAACGCGCTTTCCTTCTACAATCGGCGCGATGTTCGTGCTGCACGTGTTGTGGGACGGTGCCGACGACGGACGGCTTCATCTTTGGATAGAGCAGCCACCCCGAGCGAAGGCGCGGCTTGGCCAGCACCCGGGCGCGCGTGGGCACAGCGCGCTCATCCGCGCGGTTAGCGCGTGGCTGGGCAAAGGCGTCGCCACGCGTGCCGAGATCAGCCGGTTGACGCTCCTTCTACCCACGCACACGCAAGACGGCGCGCCGTTGTCATCGCCAGAGCTTGGGCTGAACCCGCCAGGCGCAGCCGGGATTGATTGGCAAGCGTGGCGCATTCCCACACTCTCGCCGCACAATCCCTCCATTGCCCTGCGCCGGTTGGCGCAAACCAGGCTGCCAGAGCAAATCGTGCTCGGCGCATCGGCGCAGTTTTGGCTGTCGGCCAGTGCGCTGGTAGACGATCTGATCTCGCGCGACCGTTTTGCGCCATACGCCGGTGACGACGAGAGGACACTGCTGGCGCGCTGGTCGCCGGTGTATGACACGGCCGCATCGGCCCAACTGCGCGCGCTGGCCGCGGCCATGCCGGGTGTGTGCCGCGCCATCGCGCCGCCGGGCGCCACACCTGCGCTGCATCGCCCACCCGACGCGATGCCGCTGCTGACGCATTTTCTTGAGCGCATCCTCGACCGCCGTGCCCGTCCGAAGATGCGTCCAACACTCCGCCGGGCTGCGCCAAAGGAAGATCACAACATCGCGGCGCGCTGGCTGCGGCGGCTGGCCGGCCCGTCTGCGAGCGCATATGTGCTAGTCAAATCAATTGACCACCATGAGTTTGGCGAGGCATTGCGCGCCTGGCTCGCCCCTTTCCACGTTTTGCCCCAGGCGCGCGGGCGGCTATGCGTGCAGTTGGACGAGCCGTCCGAAGATGGGCAGCACCACTGGCGGCTCGCGTATTTTCTGCAAGATGTGGATGAACCGAGCGTGCTGATCCCGGCCCGCCAAATCTGGCATCACGACAGCCGCGATGCCCTGCTTGCGCAGCGCCGGTTTATTGCGGCGAGCAAGACGCTACTGGCCGGCCTCTCACAAGCCGCTGCCCTGTGCCCGCCCATCGCCGAGAGCCTGAGGCTGGCCATGCCGGAGGGCACGGCGATCATGCTGGAGCAGGCACACGCGTTCCTGCGCGAACAGGCGGCCACACTGGAGGCGGCTGGCATCGGCGTGCGCCTGCCGGCGTGGTGGCGGCAGAAGCGCGACATCACGGTCGAGTTGAAGATGGACGACCGCGAGGCTTTCTTTGGCGTGGAGACGCTGGTGAAGTTCAACTGGCAGGCCGCGCTGGGCGATGTGGTGCTCACCCGCGCCGAGTTTGAAACGCTGTCGCGGCTCAAGGCCCCGCTGGCGCAGGTGCGCGGTCAATGGGTGGAGGTCAACGCCGACAACCTGCGCCGCGCGTTGCGCTACTTCGACAAACACAAAAAGGGCCTGACCGTGACCGAGGCGTTGCGCGCAGCAGCCAACGGCGCGAGCAAAGACATCGGCCTGGACGTGGCCCATGTGGATGTGCGCGGCCACCTGCGCATGCTGATGGAGCGACTGCGCGGCGCGCGACGCATCGCCCCCGTGCAGCCTGCGAAGGCGTTTGCAGGCGAGCTGCGGCCGTATCAGGAGCGCGGTCTGTCTTGGCTGGCGTTCCTGAGCGAGTATGGGTTAGGCGCGTGTTTGGCCGACGACATGGGGCTGGGCAAGACCGTGCAGTTGTTGGCGCTGGTCGAACATTGGCGGGCGAACGATGCGCAACCCGGCCCGGTGTTGCTGATCTGCCCGATGTCCATCATCGGCAACTGGCAGCGCGAGGCGTCTCGCTTCACACCCGATCTGAAGGTGCTCGTTCATCACGGCGGCGACCGGCTGGACGGCCCGGCGTTGCGTAAGGCGGCGCGTCAGCATGATCTGGTGCTGACCACCTACGCCCTCGCCCACCGCGATGTATCGCTGTTGCGTGGCGTGACATGGCGGGCGGTGGTGCTGGACGAAGCGCAGAACATCAAGAACCACGACGCCAAACAAACGAAAGCCATTCGCAGCATCGAGACGCGCCAGCGCATCGCGCTGACCGGCACGCCGGTGGAGAACCGGCTGAGCGAGCTTTGGTCCATCCTCGATTTTCTGAATCCCGGCTGCCTGGGCCCACGCGAGTCGTTCTATCAGAACTATGCGCGCGGCATCGAACGCGGCGACAGCGAGCGGAGCGATGAGCTGCGCCGGCTGGTGCAACCGTTTTTGCTGCGGCGCGTGAAGACCGACAAGACCATCTTGTCTGATTTACCGGACAAGACCGAGCACACCGTGTATTGCAACCTCACCCGCGAGCAGGCCACGCTGTATCAAGCTGTCACGCGCGACATGCTCGACCAGATTGCCGACGCCGAAGGTCTGGCGCGCGCCCGGCTGATTCTGGTGGCGCTGACCAAGCTCAAGCAAATTTGCAATCATCCAGCGCACTATTTGGGCGACGGATCGCGCATGGCCGGCCGCAGCGGCAAATTGGCGCGGATCGAAGCCATGCTGGAAGAAGCGCTGAGCGCGGGCGACAAGGCGCTGATCTTCAGCCAATACACCGCCATGGCCTCGCCACTGGCGGCGCACCTGCACAAAGTCTTCAAGCGCGAGGTGTTGTTTCTACACGGCGGCACACCCAAGCGCAAGCGCGACGAGATGGTGTGGCGCTTTCAGGAGGAGCCGAACGGCCCGCCGGTCTTCGTGCTCTCGCTCAAAGCGGGCGGCACGGGTTTGAATCTGACAGCCGCAAATCATGTGTTTCACTACGACCGTTGGTGGAACCCGGCCGTAGAGATGCAAGCCACCGACCGGACCTATCGCATTGGCCAGAAGCGCGATGTGCAAGTGCATAAGCTGGTATGCCTGGGCACGCTGGAAGAGCGCATTGACCAGTTGCTGACGAAAAAGCGGGCGCTGGCGAGCGCCATCATCGGTGAGGGTGAGGGCTGGCTGACCGAGCTTTCGACTCAGCAGTTGCGCGACATGTTTGCGCTGGGGCGGGAAGCGATTGGGGATTAGAGATTAGAGATTGGAGACGGGCATGGCTGACTACGACATCAATGGCACGGTCTTTTACAAGCTGCCGCTGTTTCACAAGGGCGGCGCGTATGTCAAGACACGTCTGGCGGCAGCATGGCTCGGCCTGCTTGACCCGCCCGCGACCCTGGACGAGCGGCACACGCTGGGTTGGCGCGAGCAGTTGAAGAACAGCCGCCAGCTTGCGCGCAGCGGCGTAGTGCATGCCCTGGCCATTCAGCCGGGGCGACTGGCGGCGCGGGTGGAACATCCGATCACCAAAGTCATGCACGGCGTGCGGATGCTTGCAGAGCGTGCAACGGATCAAACGTGGGCGGAGGTCGTCGCGCACGCCAGCCGCGAGGCGCAGTTGGCGGCGCAAATCGTCAACGAGGTCCTGCCCGATGCGTTCATCCCGGCCCTCACGCTGAGGCGTGACCAGGTCACAGTCGAAGTGGACGGTGTTGTGGTCGCGCCGGATGCGATGCCAGATGAGTTGTTTACCACGCCGTGGCTGGTGTTTGCCGAGCGCGTGGACGTTGACCCGTGGCTATGGGTGCTCTTTCGCGGACAAACGCAGGACGGCTTGCTCGACCTCATCCGTCAGCACGGCCGCGCTCAGGCCGAGGCGGCCCAGCCGGCGTCGCGCGCAATCGGTGAGGCGTTGCCGCTCAACCGGTTCTGGGTGATGGGTGACGTGCCGCCAATGACTGCGCATGCGGACGGCGGCGCATCGCCGGTGCTGGCGCGGCTGGCTAAACCCAGCGCAGGATTGCGGGTGGGAAGGCGCTCGCTGGCGGTCGTGTTGCGGCAGGCGTATCGGGAGAAGTAGAGCTGCCAGTGCTGATATAGCAATCACTCGCAGCTACAATTGCGCCAGCAAAACTATCAACACTGCGCAGGCCATCCTCGGCCTGCCCCATTACTGGAGCAAACACATGAGCTACATCGAATCCGTCTTGGCGCGCGAAATCCTCGACTCGCGCGGCAACCCGACCGTGGAAGTGGACGTGGTGCTGGACGACGGCACCTATGCCCGCGCCAGCGTGCCCAGCGGCGCGAGCACCGGCGAGAACGAGGCGGTTGAATTGCGCGACGGCGACAAGGCGCGCTTCGGCGGCAAGGGCGTGAAAAAGGCCGTCAACCACATCAATACCGAGATCGCCGCTGCGCTGGACGGCTGGTCGGTGACCGATCAGGTCGGCATTGACAAGCTGCTCAATCAACTCGACGGCACCGAGAACAAAGGCAACCTGGGCGCTAATGCCATTCTGGGTGTGAGCTTGGCCGTGGCGCGCGCGGCGGCGGCCAGCGCCGGCATGCCGTTGTATCGCTACATCGGCGGCGTGAACGCGCACGTGCTGCCCACGCCAATGATGAATATTTTGAATGGCGGCAAGCACGCCGACGACAGCACCGACTTCCAGGAGTTCATGATCCTGCCAATCGGTGCTGCGTCGTTCCGCGAGGCGCTGCGCTGGGGCACCGAGTGCTATCACGCACTGCACAAGGTTTTGGATGCCAAGGGCTACGCCACCAACGTCGGCGATGAAGGCGGCTTCGCGCCATCGCTCAAGAGCAACGAAGAAGCGATTGAAGTGATTCTCGAAGCGATCACCAAGGCAGGCTACAAGCCGGGTGAGCAGGTGGCCATCGGCCTCGACCCGGCCACGAGCGAGCTGTATGAGAAGGGCAAATACAAGCTGGCCAAGGATGGCAAGACGCTGGGCAGCGACGAGATGATCGCCTATTGGGAGAACTGGATTCGGCAATATCCAATCGTCTCGATAGAAGACGGCCTGGCCGAGAACGACTGGGCCGGCTGGACGAAGTTCACTGCGGCCGTCGGCGACAAGATTCGCCTGATCGGCGACGACCTGCTGGTGACCAACGTCAAGTTCGTTGAGCGCGCCATCAAGGAGAAAGCCTGCAACTCGCTGCTGTGCAAGGTGAATCAGATTGGCAGCCTGAGCGAGACGATTGCAGCCGTGGACATGAGCCTGCGGGCCGGCTGGGCCGTGGCTGTCTCGCACCGCAGCGGCGAGACCGAGGACACCACGATCAGCGATCTGGTTGTGGCGCTCAACACCGGCCTGATCAAGACCGGTGCTCCCGCGCGCGGTGAGCGGACGGCCAAGTACAATCAGCTTCTCCGCATCGAGGAGGAGTTGGGCGATGCGGCGCAGTTCGCCGGGCGCATGGCGCTGAAGAGTTAACCACGGAGCACACAGAGAGCACAGAGGGTTGAAATGTCTCTGTGCTCTCTGTGTCCTCGTTGGTGAAAAGGAGCGATGGGATGAACGTGAAACGGGGTTTTGCCTTTGCGGCGCTGGCCGGCGCGCTGGTCGCCTGTGGCGGGCAGACCGGCCCGCAACCGATTGCGACGATCAACCCGAACATCGCCACGGTCAGCCAGCCGTCGGTCGCGTTCGAAGCCGAGGCCAAGGCGGTCGGCCCGGTCACGTTCATCGAGTTCTACGCCGAATGGTGAGCGACGTGCAAACAAACAATGCCTGTCGTGAACAGGCTGCGCGGCGAGATGGAACCGGACGGCAAGGTGATCTTCGCGTCATACGACATTGATGCGCCAGCCAGCCAGGAAATCACGCGCAAATATCGCGTGCTGGCCGTGCCGACGTTTCTGATTCTGGATGCGAACCAGGAAGTTTTGAGCCGGTTCAGCGGCGGCTTTGGCTATGAGGCGTTTAAGCAAAAGCTGGAACGCTATACCAAGGAATGATTCTGGGGCTGTGAGGACAAGACTATGAGCGACAAATGGGACGGCATCGAAAATGAGTTGGGAGTCTTGTATCCCAAGGGATTTATCGTCGCGTTGATCCCCAGCAAAGACCATGCCGCAAGTGCTTCAGCCGATTTGCACGCGGCGGGTTTTGCCGATGTGCGGGTGTTCTCGCCCGAGGAAGTGCTCGACCGCGTGGCAACCATCAAGTCCAAACAATCTCTTTTGCAAAAGATTCAGATTGCGTTGGCCGAGGAGCAGATGCCGGCCGACCTGTTTCTCGAAGACGTGAAGAAAGGCGCTTACACGGTCATGGTGCACGCCGAGGACAAGACCACCATCGAGAAAGCGAAGCCGATCCTCAAGGCGCACCAGGCCGGCAAGATGGGCCATTACGGCGAATGGACGATGGAAGATTTGCGCTAGTGCACAATTGTTCTTGCGATGAAACTTTCTCGACGCACCCTGCTCAAACTCAGCTCACTCGGCCTGATGCGGGCCATGCTGCCGCCGTTACCCAAGGTGGACTATTACACCGATGGCGACGTGGCTCTGCCCGTGACCAAGAAGCCGGTCATCAGCTTCGCGCGCGCGCTGACCTATGGTGCCATCATCCGCAGCGAGCCAAACGCCAAAGCGCCGCAAGTCGGCACGCTCAAGCGCGACGGCGTGCTCCCGATCTACGCCGAGATGCAGACCGACAGCGGCAGCGCCTACAACAAGCTGTGGTACGAGGTCGAGGGCGGCTACATCTACTCGGCGCTGGCGCACCCGGTGCGCTGGCAATTGAACAAGCCGGCCACCGATGCGGGCAAGGACGGCTTCTGGGCCGAGGTCACCGTCCCGTTCGTGGATGCGCGCACTGCGCCAGCGGTGAGCGCGCCGGCCACGAAGTATCGCTACTACGGCGGCACGGTCTACAAAGTGATCAAGTCGGTCAAGTCGCAGGACAAGCCCGACGTCGCAACAGACAAGACCTTGCCGTTCAGCGGCAGCACCGAATGGTGGTATCAGATCGAGGACGAGATGTTCCCCGGCAACTACTTCGTCCCCGCCTCGCAGTTGCGCCAGATTGCGCAGTCGGAGTTCTCACCGCTCTCGCCCGGCGTTGATCCGGTTGAAAAGAAAATCGTGGTGAAGCTGAAGGAGCAACGCGTGAGTGCGTATGAGCGGGATGTCGAGGTGTTCAGCGCGCGCTGCGCCACCGGCACCTACTTCCCCGGCGACAGCGGCGAGATGGAGGATTTCACCACCACGCCCGGCACTTGGTACGTGTTTCACAAGACGGCCAGCCAGCACATGCACGGTGGCGCGGTCGGCGACTCTGATTCATACGATCTGCCCGGCATTCCCTGGGTGAGCTACTTCACCCGCAGCGGCATCGCCATCCACGGCACGTATTGGCACAACGACTTCGGCCTGCCGCGCAGCCACGGCTGCGTGAACGTCCGCTCGGACGATTCGAAGTGGTTCTGGCGCTGGACGGTGCCGCCGAACGACTACAAGGAGCGCTACGCCTCGCTGCCGCTGAAGGAACGGCAGAACCCACGGCTAGGCTCGATGGTCGTCGTGGAGTAGGCAGATCACAGAATCCAGAATCCAGAATCCAGAATCCAGAATCCAGAATCCAGAATCCAGACAAGGGCGCGATCACTCGCGCCCTTTTTGCTTTTCCGAAGACGACGGATCGGTTTTTGTCTGTCTTGCGCCTACGGCGTGCACACGTTGCCGTTGTAGGGTTGGGAGTTTTCTGCGCCGATGCGGCAGAAACAACCTTGAGCCGTGCTTGTCCTCTCCCTAGACTGACAGACAGGGGATCGTCATGACAACGAGCCATGACGACTATGGCGACGCGTTGACCGCGTCATCTTTCATCTGTGAGGAGGGAGACAGACATGAACAACCAACTCAAACGCATGCGCGGCTGGCGCGCGCTGATCTCGGCGGCGATGGCAGCCGCAATCGCGCTGCCATCATTCGCTGCACAGCCGCCGCGCGCGGCCCACGGCCAAGTGCTCACGCCCGGCACGCTGACGATCAACAAGATCGCCATCGTGCCAGTGGGCGCGCACGGCGGATCGGGCGTGAACTACCACATCACGCTCGAACATGTGGGCGGCAACACCAACGCCGTCACGACGCTCAAGGACAAGCTGCCGGATGAGGTCGGCTTCGTCGGGCCGGTCAGCGTCGTCGCGTTGGCGGGCACGGTCACGCCGCTGACGGCGTCGTATGTCAACGGCGAGGTGATCTGGAACGGTGAACTCTCGCCCGGCGCGCGCCTTCGGCTCAGCATTCCGGTTCGGGTGGACCCATGTGTGGGCGCGGACAAGACCATCGTCAATGTCGCCCGCGCACGCCAGACCGACAACAGCGAAATCAGCGACGACACCACCTTCACCGTGACCTGCTCGCCGCCGCCAGACGTGGAGGTGCGCAAGAGCGTGCTGCGATTGAACGACGCCGGCGACTTTGTTCAGGCGTTCGACAACGGCGTGCTGCCTGGTGACGACATTGCGTTCCGCTTCACCGCCAAGAACAATGGCAGCGAGACGGCCACCGTGTTCATACACGACGACATGCCGGCCGAAGTGCGCTCGACCATCGGCGACCCAACCCAGGGCCGGCGCAAGCTCGAAGTCGCGCCGGGGCTGACGGCGACTGCCGACATTCCGGCGCGCGTCATCGGTCGGTGTGACGTTGGCCGGGTAATTACGAACGTGGCCGAATTTGTGGCCGTGCCGGGCGGCGCGCTGCAACTCTCGGCGTTCGACCTGCCGCCGGGTTTGCCGCGCAACCAGACCAACGAGATTGCGATGCGCATCCGCTGCGACGACGTGGGTGACGCGCCCGACAGCACCAACCACTTCGGCGCAGCGATGGCGGCCTACCCGGCCCTGGGTGTGCAAGCCAACTACCCGACCGTGTTCGATCCGGCCACTGGCGCGGATCAAGGCCCGCTGCATTACAACCCGCACCCGTTCCACCTGGGCGAGCGCTTCAGCATCGAGGGCGACGCCGACGTGTTGCCCGATCAGGACGGCGTGCGCAATATCTTCCCGCCAGCTAACAGCTCGAACAACGACCGCGCCGACGATGGCGCATCCATGAACCAGATCGCCTTCAACGATTGCGCCACGACCAACATCCCGGTCAAGGTGTTCATCGGCCCGGGAGCGGCAGCGTTCTTCGCTGCGCACGTGGGCAACGGCATGGGCTACCTGAACGTGTGGGTGGATGGCAACCGCGATGGCGACTGGGCCGATGTAAAACCGTGCCCCAGTAACGACGGCCCGCGCCCGGCCTTCGAGCACATCGTCATTGACCACCCGGTCAGCCTGGGCGCGCTGGGCATGGGTCTGCACACGCTGAACGTGCCGACGCGCTTGGTGCCGTGGGCGGCCGAGTTGAAGGATCGGCCGGCGTGGCTGCGCTTTACGCTGAGCGAAGTCCCGTCCAACAAGCCGCTGGCGCTAAACGGCTTCAACTACGGCGACGGGCGCGGGTTTGCCACGCCGTTTGTGACCGGCGAGACCGAGGACTACCTGTGGCGGCCCGATCGCGCCGCCGACGTCGCCATCCGCAAACGCAGTGCGATGCGCACCGACGCGGGCGACCCGATCAATGGCAACGCCTCGGCCACTGATCACGTTGTGTGGCAGATTCAATACGCCAACCTCGGCAATGCCGCTGCGACCAGCATCGTGATCAGCGACGACTTGATTGACGCCGGCAACAAGGCGACGTTCAACGTGACCAGCGTGCCATCTGTGCCCCACACGCTCAGCGGCAACACGCTGACGTTCGACGTGGGCACACTCGCGCCCGGCGCGGAAGGTCTGATCACGGTCGAGCTGGCGCGCCACATCGCCCAACGCATCTACACCAACACCGTCACCATTGCGGCGGCCGACGACGCCGACGCGAGCAACAACAGCGCACAGGCGACGGTGCGGCACGCTTTCCTGCAACCGCCTATCGTCCTTAACCCGGTGGATGGCACGACGTGCGACGGCGACTTCACCGGCGCGGACGAAATCCTGGGCATTACGACCGAGTTCGCCACAGTGGACTTGTATGTAGACGGCGTGTTGACGGCCACCTTGCAGGCAGGCGGATCGGGCTACTTCCGCCACAGCCTGACGTTGGCCGACGGCGTGCATGAGATCTACGCCGTCGCGCGTCTGAACGGACACGAGGCGGCAGGCGAGACGCGCACGATCATCGTCAACAGCGCGCTCAGCTTCGACCCGATCAGCATTCGCTTTAAGCTGGATGGCGGCGGCTTTTACCGCCCAACGGACGGCGATGGCCGGACGGACGAGAGCGGCTGGGAGATTCACCTGCTGGCGAATCGCACCTACACCGCCTCGGTGCGGCTGTGCTGCGAATCACCCACGGCGCAGGTGACGCTGGATGTAAACGGGACGCCCATCGCGCTGACCGACCCCGATGGCAACCGTGTCTACGAGGGCGTCATCAACACGCCGGCCACGGGCGTCACCGTGTCGTCCACACTCACGGTAAGTTGCAACGGCGTGACGACCGAATCGCAGTCGCAGATGCTGATTGACCCCGATGGCGTGGTCTACGACGCGAACACCGGCGCAGCGCTGAGCGGCGCCAATGTGATGTGCCTGGTGCAAGGTGAGACAGGTGTGACGAGCGCGACCTACAGCGCATGGCCGGCGGCCAGCTTCGGCCAGGTCAACCCGCAGACGACGGGCAGCGACGGCTACTTCAGCTTCTTCACCCCGCCAGGCGTGTATCGGCTGGATGTGGCAAAGGCCGGCTATCAGCCCTATCGCTCGCCGGACTTGAATGTGGTGAACACGCCGGTGCATCACGATGTGCTGCTCACGCCGCTGGTGAACGAACCGGCACAGGTGACGATCGTCATCGGCGAGAACGGCTTCACGCCTGCGATTACGCGGGTTGCGCCGGGAACAGTAGTCGCGTTTGTGAATGGCGACGTGGGCGACCACAGCGCCAGCAGCACGCGCACAACCACGGTCGGCGCGGTCGCATCGGCCATTGGCGGCTTCGACAGCGGCGCGCTGGGGCCGGGTCAACGTTACGTGGTGAAGCTGGATGTGGCTGGCAGCTACATCTTTGCCGACGCGAACAATCCGAACGCCGAAGGCGTAGTGCTCGTCGAACCTGCGAGCAGAAGGGTGTTGCTGCCGCTGCTTCGCAGGTAACCGCGCCACTCCCCCACACGATCCCCCGTTCCCCCCGGATGGGGGATCGTGTGGAAAACAAAGGCGGCTGCGGCCTGTCATACAGCCCATCTATGCACCCGCTGCTTCATGGTTGAATGTGCGGCCTATGAAGCCGTTGAAGCTGCGAATCGCTGTCTTGCCCGGCGATGGCATTGGGCCTGAAGTGTGCGCCGAAGCCATCGCCGTCCTCATGGCGCTTGACCCCAAACTCGACCTGGAACTCAACACCGCCCTGGTGGGCGGCTGCGCAATTGACGCCGTGGGCGTTGCCTTGCCCGACGATGCGCTGGCGATGGCGCAGGATTCCGACGCCGTGTTGTTCGGCGCAGTCGGTATGGCCAAGTTCGATAAAGACCCCAGCGCCAAAGTCCGGCCCGAACAGGCCATCCTCGGCCTGCGCAAGGGGCTGGGCCTGTTCGCCAACCTGCGCCCGGTGAAGGCGTATGACGCGCTGCTCGACGCCTCCACCCTGAAGCCAGAGGTGGTCAAGGACGTGGATCTCATCATCCTGCGCGAGTTGACCGGCGGCAGTTACTTTGGCAAACCGCAAGGTCAATCGGGCGAAGCCCCAAACCGCAGCGCCGTAGACACGACGTTTTACACCGAGGAAGAAGTGCGACGGCTGATGATCATGGCGTTCGAGCTGGCGCGTGGCCGCCGCAAGAAGGTGACGCAGGCCGACAAGGCCAACGTCATGGCGACGGGCCGGCTGTGGCGCCAGGTGGCGCACGAGGTGCGCGAAGACTATCCCGAGATCGAATACGAAGATATGTTCGCCGATGCATGCTCCATGCATCTGCTGCGCAACCCGCGCAGCTTCGATATTGTCGCCACTGAGAATCTGTTTGGCGACATCTTGAGCGATGAGGCCTCCATGTTGACCGGCTCAATGGGCATGTTGCCGAGCGCGTCGCTGGGCAGCGGGCTCAATCGGCATGGACAGCGGCGCGGGCTATACGAACCGATTCACGGCGCGGCGCACGACATCGCCGGCAAGGGCGTGGCCAACCCGCTGGCCATGATCCTGAGCGCGGCCATGATGTTGCGCTGGTCGTTTGGGTTGCACGCGCAGGCGGATCGGATCGAGCGCGCGGTAGACAAGGTGCTCGGCGACGGTTTGCGCTGCGGCGACATCAAGCAACCCGGCACGACCGTGCTCGGCACACAAGCGATGGGCCAGGCTGTGATCGAACGGTTGTGATGCGGCGCTTGCACGCGGTAGGCCGAAGTGTGCTCAGGCCAGCAGGCCGAGCATCAGCGTGTTGCGTGGCTGGTCGAGAAATTGCTCAAACTCCAGCGTGTAGCCGCCTGGGTCGAGCGCCATGAAACCGCGCACGCCGATGGCCTCGTGCGTCGCCAGCGGGCGGAAGATCGGCGCGCCGTGCTGCTGCAAGCAGGCGTAGATCGCGTCCAGGTCGGCCGTGACGAACGACAGAATGACGGGCTTGGCGTCGGCGGCGGCGGGTGTGTGTGTGCCGTGTTCGCCATCCACCAGGCCGACGAACGCGCCGTGGGCGATCTGATAAATCTTGCACCAGCCCTGATCCACGACCAACGTGAGCGTCAGCACGCGTTCGTAGAAGTCGCAGGCGCTGCCGAGGTCGTCGTAATACAAAAAGGTGATTGAGGCGTTGGGCTTGAACACGCGCCGATGATACGCCCGCGCGAACGATGATGAAAGGCAGACGGGCCGCACCAGCGAGGGTGCGGCCCGTCTTTGTTGTGACGTTGCGCGTGCTGTGTATTACGCGCCAGAGTTCGCGTTACTGCTTGGTGGCCACAAAGTTGAGCATGAGCGCCACTTCTTCAGTCACATTGGCCACGCTGGGCACGGATGGAATCGTCAGCTCAAAGTCGGAGCGCATCACGTTGGCCGAGGCGCTGCCCGACAGTTCGGTTTCTGACGTGGCTGTCGCCGTCACATCGAAGGTCACCGGTTTGGTGATGTTGCGCACGGTCAGGTTGCCCGTGACCTTGAACGTCAGGGCATCGCCAGCGGCCACGCTGGCCGGCAGGCCCTCGATCGCGGTCGGCTCAAAGGTGATCTTGGGGAACTGATCGGTCTGCAAGATAAAGCGGTCTATCGCGCCGTTGCGCCGGTCGTTGTCGGTGGTCAGGTCGGCCGCGTCAATCTCGATCACGCCTACCTTGGTGTTGGCCGGCGCGGCCCAGTCCGCCATAATCATGCCGCTCACGATCTTCGTGGTGCCGGTCACGATTGTCGGCTGGCCGAGCAGATCCTCATTCAGCACGAACAGGGCCTCGGAGCGGGCCGGGTCAATTGCGTAGCTCGCCGCAGCCGCTGCGGCCGGGGCTTCAGTCGCAGCCGGTGCCTCAGTGGCCGCCGGCGCTTCGGTGGCGGCGGGGGCTTCGGTGGCCGCTGGCGCTTCTGTTGCCGCCGGGGCCTCGGTTGGAGGCACAGCCGTTGGTTCGGCTGGTGCAGTAGTGGCAGCGGGAGCGGTCGTTGGCGCGGCAGTCTGGGCCGACCCACAGGCAGCCAACACCACGCTGGCAACAATGGCAAGTGCGATTCCGTTCAGCTTTTTCATGTTTGTTTTCCTCCTGAAGAACGCGGCAGAGCCTAAGAAACCGATGTGAAATTCCGACCCAGATATGCTGAGAGCCGACTTAAAGGACTGTTGGCAACTTGTTTAGACAGTTCAGCATCTGGCCCACATGTGACAAACGAAAACACAGGCGCAAATGGTTTTCGCGCCTGCTGAGTGTTTGCTGAGTGTTTTTGATTGTGACGCCGCCGCGAGTCTCGCCGAATGTCAACTTTGGGCGCTGCGCAACACGCCCGGGCCGGTCGGGTCTTTGCTGCCGCCGGCGGGTTCGATGCTCACGCCAAATCGCACGATCGTGCCCATGGGGGTTGGGCATTTGACCAGCACCAGCGAATCGCCCGATTGGGCCGTGTTAAATACTGCGCCGCTCCAGCGTTTGCCTTCGGCGTTGACGAGCCAGAGTTGATACGCTTGATCTGCCGATAGCCGGGCCAGATTGTTTACGTTGAGCGCGCCGACCTTGTCATCGGGGTTAAAGCGAATCGTCGCAACAGCGTCGGGCGCGTTCTGCGTGCCGTTCAACTGCACTGTCTCGCTGCCGGTGGCCGCGATCGTTTGCAACTGCCGTTGCGTTGCCAATTGCGCCATGCCCTGTGGAAGCTGCGCCACCACTTGCACGATCACAAATGCGGCCGACAGCAGTAACGCGGCGACGGCCAGCTTCGGCGTCAGGCTGGAGTTGCTCAGGGCGTCTATAAAGCGTTGCCACCAGGATGGCTGCGATGTTGGCATCGCTTTGGGCGCAGCCTGTGCCAACACTTGCGCCCTGAGCGCGGCGGGTGGTGCCCGTTGGGGCACGCTCGCGCCCAGGCCATGTGCCACGCTGGCGAGTTGGGCCAGTTCGGCGCGCAGGTCGGGATAACGCGCCAAGCCGTCCTCCACCATCCGGCGCTCTTCGGCATCCAGCGCACCCAGGGTGTAGGCCGGGAGCATGTCCTTCACTTCATCACGAGACAGCGTGCTCATTTCTCACTTTCTCACTCTTGCGTCCACAGGAATAACGTTCAAGACAACCCTTTCAGATTCGCAGTTCACTCCAGCTCATTCCAGCGCTGCGCGCAACTTGTCCATGCCCAGGCGCAGGCGCGTCTTCACGGTGCCGAGCGGCCACTTCAAATGCGCGGCGATCTCGCTCTGGCTTAGGCCGTGGTAGTAGGCCAGCACGATCACATCACGCTGTTCCGGCGGCAACTGATCCAGCACGTGGCGCATGTCGCGCCATTTAGCCTCTGTGTCATGCGAGAAATCCGGCATTTCCGGGAAGGCATCGTCATCCATCGAAACGGCGCGGCCACTGCGCAACTTCTCGCGCCGCAGATGGTCAATCGCCCGGTGCCGCGTCACCATCAACAGCCACGCGCCGAATTTGCTGTCGTCGTAGCGATATCGGTCCGGATGATTCCAGACTTTGATAAACGTGTCCTGAGTGACCTCCTGCGCGGCCATGTCCTCGCCGACGATGGCGCACGCCAGCGAAAAGACGCGCCCCCCGTAGCGGTCATACAGCTCCGCCAGCGCGCTCGCGTCGCGCTGCTTGATCCGCGCGATCAGGGCGAGGTCGGTGGTCATTGTGCTGATGGGTTTCGGCGCACCCGTTTCAGACTGCACCAAGTCGTGGGTCAGTTTGCCCGGCCGATGGCCGCCTCGACCACATCCAACCCTTCGTGCAGTTGCGCCTCGGTGATGACCAATGGGAACAAAAAGCGCAGGCCATTCGAATACAGCCCGCAACGAATGGACAGCACGCCGTTGCGCGCCACGTCCTGCACGATGCCCACGGTCTTCTCCGGCGCGAGCGGTTTGCGCGTCTGGCGATCCTCAACGAACTCCATCGCCAGCATCGCGCCCAGCCCGCGCACATCGCCGATCAAATCAAACTTATCCTGCATGTGTTTCAGCCGCTCGCAGGCGATGCCGCCCAGTTCTGTCGCGCGCGCACACAGGTCTTGCTTTTCGATCAGGTCAATCGCGGCCAGCGCAGCCGCGCACGCCACCGGGTTGCCGCTATACGTGCCGCCCAATCCGCCCAGGTGCACCTTGTCCATCAGTTCTGCCCGGCCGACCGTTGCTGCAATCGGCATGCCGCCGCCCATGCTCTTGGCCATGGTGATGAGGTCAGGCTCGACGCCGTAGTGCTCGATGCTGAACATCTTGCCAGTGCGGGCGAAGCCGGCCTGCACCTCGTCGGCAATCAGGGCGATGCCATATTTGGTGCACACGTCACGAAGCCGGCGCATGAACTCGCGCGGCACGGGGATGAAGCCGCCCTCGCCCTGTACCGGCTCGATGATGACTGCGGCCACGTGCTCGGGCATCACGCCAGCCACCAGGAAGCGCTCGAACGATTCCCACACCAGTTCAAGCTTTTGCTCCTCGCTCAGGTGTGTGCCGACGGCGGTGCGATACAGATACGGAAACTGCGCCCGGTAGATCTCCGGCACAAACGGGCCGAAGCCCTTCTTGAACAGGGCGTATTTGCTGGTCAGCGTTTGCGTCAGCAGCGTGCGGCCGTGATACGCGCCCTCGAAGGCGATGACGGCTGGCCGGCCCGTGGCCGCGCGCGAGACCTGAATCGCTTGCTCGACCGCTTCCGCGCCGGTGTTGGTGATCATGGCCTTCTTCGCGCCGCTGATCGGCACAATGGCATTCAGCTTCTCGGCCAGTTGCACATGCGGCTCGGTCGTCGCCACCAGCGCGCAGGCGTGAATCAGGTCATCCACCTGGGCCTTGATCGCGCCGACCACCTCGGCCGGTGTGTGGCCGACGTTCAGCACGCCAATGCCGCCGGCAAAGTCGAGCAGCACATTGCCATCCACGTCCTCGACCAACGCACCGTGCGCCCGCTTGACCGCGATGTTGGTGGCCTTGCCAAAACCGGCCGGCATGGCCGCTTCGCGCCGGGCGACCAGTTCGCGGCTCTTGGGGCCGGGCAGTTCGGTCTTGAGCTGGATAAAAGGGCCGATACTTGTGCTTGCGTGCGTCATAGCGCATAGCTTACTCGAAATGATCTGTCCACCAATCAGGTGTAATCGGCGCGACGGACATTCAGCACAGTCAACAAGGGTTGACGTAGAAGTCTTAACGTCCAGCTAGTATGTTTACTCTGGGTGAAATGTATGACATCAAGTTCAGTCGGTGCACTTCAAAAAGACTCACGCTCTCGAATTCATCTGCCGACATTAGTGGCAGTTTCTGCCGTAGCGTATATCGCCGCTGTATTCTTTCATGAGCTTGGTCATGGGTTGATGTGCCTTGCAGTGGGCGGCGTATGGCGCGAGTTCGGCGCGTTCTATATAAACTGCTTTGGTGGTTATATGACCGGTTTGGAGATGCGTCTGGTGGCATTGGCTGGTCCGGTCGTCAGTCTGGTCTTGGGCTTGCTTGCCTACGCCATCCTTGAGCGGCTGCCGGATGCAAATCCCAACGCGCGGTATTTCACATGGTTGCTCGGCACGGTTGCGCTGTTGGCAGCCGCAGGTTATCCATTGTTTTCCGGCGTCACCGGGTTGGGTGATTTTGGGGTTAGCCAGGCAGGGGTCTTGTTCGAACTGATGCCCGAATGGCTGTGGCGCGCGGTCGCAGCAGTAGGTGGGGGCGTCGCGTATATGCTGTTTGCCATCTTTGCTATGCGCCAAATGGAAAGACTGATCGGCGGCAGCGGCGAAGGGCGCGTGGCTCGCGCGCAGAGACTGGCGGTGATTTCGTATCTCACCGGTGCAATCGTAAGCGTGTTGATTGGGCTGCTGAATCCAAATGGCTTGTTCATTACGCTCGCATCGGCGGCGGCGGCCAGCATCGGCGGAACCTCGGCGCTGCTTTGGATGATGCAGATGATGGATCGTAAACGCGAGACGCAGCAAGCCTGCTTCTCAATGCCGCCTAGCACTGCTTGGATGGTGACTGGTGTGGTCGTTACGCTTGTCTTCGCACTCGGGCTGGGGCCGACACTTCGCCTTGCATAGGTGATGACCTATTCTCCCCATATGTGCCGTGCATGACGCATTGCGTGTGACGCGTGCGCGGCCTCGCATTCACCATGTTCTCAGTCTCGATTCGCGGATTGCTCTGAAAAGCGCCGCCCTGTTTCATATTTCTCTCAGGGAGATTGAGACAATGTGGCGCGCGAAAGACGTTGAGACGCGTTGGCCCGTCCATCAAACAGAGTTTTGATCTGGCTGAAAGCCGAGAACGCAGGGGAAATGAACGTGAACGTGATCGTGAAGTATCCGAGCCTGACAGTGTCTGCGCTGGTGACAGCGCCGTGCGAGACACTTTTCTCCATCGTCAGCGACCCAACGCGACACCCCGACATGGCTGGCAGCGGTGAGGTCATGGAGACCCGCTGGCTGACGCCGCCACCGATTGGCTCTGGCTCTGGCTTTCAATCCCGCCAATGCGTGGGCTGGTATCAATACCCGTCGCGCTCCTACGTTCAAGTCTACGAACCGCCCTATCGCTTCGTGTGGCTGTCCGGCCCGGGCTTCAAGCGCGGCCCGCTTGGCCAGTTGTGGGGATTCGATCTCAAGCCGCTGGATGCGCGCACGACGCTGGTCTCGCACTTGATGAAGGTGCCCTACCTGCCCGTGCCGGCCGTGGCGCCATTTAACAGCATCACCGAACACATCGCCCAGCTTGAGCTAAAGAACATGCAGCCCACGCTGCACAAGCTGGCCAAGTTGTCCGGCGCGCAGATCATCGGCAACCTGCAGGTGGTGTTCGATTGGTGCACTAGCGCGGACGATGCCCCATGTGCCGATGCGCGCACCAGCGTCATCCAGGCCCGGCCAGCCAAGTGATCAGCGCGACCCGCTGGGTATAATCCCGCCCGCAATGAACGTTTTTCTTAGCATCGCGCAAATTCTGCTCGGCGTCGCCCTGATCGCCGGCGTGCTGTTGCAGGCCAAGGGTGAAGAGTTGGGCGGGGCATTCGGCGGCGGACAGGGCGTGTATCAAACCCGTCGCGGCCTCGACCGAGTGCTGTTCACCATCACCGTCATCATCGCCATCGCCTTCTTCGTGCTCGCGCTCGTCAACGTCATCGTCTTCTCGTCGCCGCAATAGCAACCCCTCCCCAACCCTCCCCTGGAGGGAGGGAGCATACAAGCACCCCTTTAGAGGGTGGGGGTCAATATGCGAACGCTTCGATTGCCGCTGCTCTTCATCATCTTGGGAGTGGCGGCAATTGCTTTCCTGGTCTACCAGTTCTTCATCCCGCGCGACACCGTGATTGTGCCCACTGAGGGCGGCACGTATGTCGAGGGCGTGGTCGGGACGCCGAAGAACATCAACCCGCTGCTGTGCCAGCTCAACGAGGCCGACCGCGATCTGTGCAGCCTGGTGTTCAGCGGGCTGACGCGGCTGAACGAAAGCGGCGAGGCCGTGCCAGATTTGGCCGAGACGTGGGGCATCTCCGACGACGGCATCACCTACACCTTCACCCTGCGCCAAGATGCGAAGTGGGAGGATGGCACGCCGATCACGTCCAACGACATCGTCTTCACGGCCGGCCTGATGCAAGACCCGGCCTTCCCCGGCCGCAAGGACATCGGCGATTTGTGGAAGAGCGTCACCGTCACGCCGGTGGACCAGCGCACGGTCACGTTTGCGCTGCAACAGCCCTACGCGCCCTTCATTGACTACACCTCGATCGGCCTGCTGCCCAGCCACATCTTGTCGGGCACGGCGGCCGCTAACCTGGCCAACATCCCCTTCAACCAACAGCCCAAGGGCAACGGCCCCTGGCGCGTGGCCGAGGTCAATACATCCGGTGGCCGCGTGGCCTCGATTGGGCTGGAGCCATCCAGCACTTACGCTGGGCTAAAGCCGCAATTGGGCCGGCTGGTGCTGCGTTACTATCCGAATTCATCGGCATTGTTAGAGGCTTTCCGCAACGGCGACGTGGACGGCATGGCCAACCTGTTGCCCGAGGATGTGAGCCGCGCGGCGCAACTGGCCAATGCCACCGTGTATTCCATGCCCCAATCGCGTTACGTGTCGCTGCTGTTCAACGAGCGCAAGGACAGCGGCGCGTTGGCGCTGACCGAGCTGCCGGTGCGGCAGGCGTTGATGTATGCGCTCGACCGCGACGCCATCATCCGCGACGTGCTCAAGGGCCAGGCCGTGCCGGCCAACACGCCCTTCATCCCCGGCACCTGGGCGCACGACACCAGCATCACCAGCGTCGGGCGCGACCTGGAGCGGGCCAAACAGTTGCTGCAGAACGCGGGCTATGAGTTGACGACCGTCGCGCCATCCAACGTGGAGGTGTGGCAGAAGAACGGTGAGCCGATTGCGTTCACCTTGCTCACCCCCGAAAGCGGCATCTACCCCAAGGTCGCCGACGCCGTGGCCAAACAGTGGCGCGAGTTGGGTGTGCAAGTGACCGTGGTGCCGGTGCGCAACATTGTCAAGAATTTCCTGGCCAACAAGCAGTTTCAGGTGGCGCTGACCGAGACGCTGCTGGATGGCGACCCTGACCCCTTCTCGCTGTGGCATGCCAGTCAGGCCACCGCCGGCCAGAATTATTCTGGCTGGGAGAACGCCGACGTCAGCCAATGGCTGGAGGAGGCGCGCAAGACGGTGAACCGCGACCAGCGATTTGAGTTGTATCGCCGCTTCCAGCAAAAGTTTGCTGAAGAGTTGCCGGCCCTGATGCTGTATTACCCGACCTACGAGTACGTGGTTTCGCCGCGCGTGCGCAACGTCCAGGTCGCGCCGATCGTCTACCCCAGCGACCGCTTCCGCAGCATCAACGATTGGACGATCAACACGCGGCGGGTGCTGGCAGGCGAGGCGACTTCGCAACCGTGACCGCCTTCGACGTCATCTTCGCGCAATTGCACGACCACGCCATCGAACATCGCATCCTTGAGCATGCACCGGCCGGCACGGTCGAGGAAGCTGTCGCTGTGGGCTTCGACATTAACACCATGCTCAAGACGGTTGTGTTTCGGGCCAAGGGTGAGCCGGCGCGCTACTTCTTGTGCGGTGTGCGCGCACAGGACGCCGTGGACTACAAGAAGCTCGCGGAAGCGACCGGCGTCAAGCGTGATGAATTGGTTCGGCCCCCGCCGGCGGAAGTGGAATCTGTGTTGGGCTTCGAGGCCGGCGCGGTTGGGCCATTCGTGGTGACGGAGACGACGCAGGTCTTCTTTGACCAAATCGCTGTGCAAACGCTCGACTGGGTGCACTGCGGCTGCGGGCGCAGGGATCACACGCTAGAAGCGCGCGTTGCCGACCTCATCCGGCTGTCGGCGGGATCGGTCGCGCCGTTGGCGAAGTAATCTCCCCTCTCCCATTGGGAGTGGGGGTGAGGGACTTTGCGCGCGCCCGCACCAGCACCACCATCGCGCCGTTGTGCAGGCCGATGAAGGCGAGCGTGAGGAGAATGTCCACTGCGGAAAAGAGATCGTGCACGTGCACGTCTGACGTGTCACGTGCACGATCAAATTGACGTGGAGATCAGTTTAATGCTCGCCCAGGTAAGCGGCTTTGACGGATGAGTCGCTCAGCAGTTGTTTGCCTGGCCCGGTCAGCACGATCTCGCCCGTCTCCAACACGTAGCCGCGATTGGCGATGCCCAGTGCCAGGCGGGCATTCTGCTCCACCAACAAGATGGTCGTGCCCTCGTTGTTGAGCGTGCGAATGATGTCGAAGATCTGATCCACCAGAATGGGCGCGAGGCCCATCGAGGGTTCGTCGAGCAGCATGACCTTCGGACGGGCCATCAGAGCCCGGCCCATCGAGAGCATCTGCTGTTCGCCGCCGGAGAGTGTGCCGCCGCGCTGGCCGATGCGCTCCTTCAAGCGTGGAAAGAGCGTGAACACGTGCTCCATGTCGCGGCCGATACCGTCTTTGTCGTTGCGCTGATACGCGCCCATCTCCAGATTCTCACGCACGGTCATCTTACTGAAGATCAGCCGGCCCTCGGGCGATTGGCTGATGCCACGGCTGACGATCTGGTGAGGTTCGAGTTTCGTCAGCTCCTCTCCGCGCAGCATGATCGAGCCCTGGCGTGGCCGCAACAACCCTTGAATCGTGCGCAGCGTGGTGGTCTTGCCGGCGCCGTTGCTGCCGATGAGCGTGACGATTTCGCCCTCATCCACGTTCAGGCTGATGCCCTTGAGCGCATGGATGTTGCCGTAGTAGGTGTGGACGTTCTTGAGTTCAAGCATGATTCTTTACCAGTGGATACGACGCAAGCCAACTACAGCATCGAAGTGCACATCACGTGTCACCAATGGCAGGCCATGTTGAAGTGCGAGGGCTGCAATCCAAACATCATTTTCAGGGATGGGTGTGCCAGCGTCCTTGAGCTTCCGGCGCACGTCCGCGTATTGCGTTGCTGTGTCTTCAGTGATATGCAGTACTTGCACAGTTTGTAAGAATGCATCGAACCACATCTCGGTGTCACGCCGTTTGCGCGACCCCGATATCCCATACCGGTATTCGCCAATCACAGTCACGGGCATGAACAAGGCCGCTTGACCTTGTAAGACACGGGGAATATCGGGGTCGCGTTCGCTGATAGCAGAAACCGCATTGGTGTCGAGGATCATTTCCAGTCTTCTGTGTTGACGACCCCAAGCGTGTCATCTATGTCTTGTTGCATGCGCCGCACGTCACCCGCAATATGCGCGAGACCACCGTAATGCTTCATCCAAGCTGGCGCGGCTGCTTCACGCTGCCCGCCGCTCTTTCGGGCGATGTGCGCGACAAGCGCCTCGGTGATGAAGTCTTTGAGCGACTCACCGCGCTCGGCCGCCATGGCCTTGGCCTTGCGTAACAACGGGTCGGGGAGTTCCAAGGTCGTCTTCACGCGGCCATATTACCATATTTACGGCTACGCCCCTTCTGCCGCCGCACCTTGACCAAGATAGGCCTCGATCACTTGCGGGTTGTTCTGCACATCTTTAGGCAGACCTTCGGCGATCTTCTCGCCGTGGTCGAGCACACTCACCCGGTCACTGATGCCCATGACAACCTTCATGTCGTGCTCGATGAGCAGCACAGTCGTGTCCAGCTCTTTGCGCACCCGGTCCACCAGGCGCGTCAGGTCGGCTTTCTCCTGCGGGTTCATGCCGGCCGTCGGCTCGTCGAGCAGTAGCAGCTTGGGGTCCGACGCCAGCGCGCGCGCGATCTCCAAACGCCTTTGCAAGCCATAGGCCAGATTGCGCGCCGCTGTGTCGGCATTGGCGCGGCCCAGGCCAACGAAATCGAGGATGTCGAGGCACTTGTTCACCGCACCGCGCTCTTCTCGCAACATGCCCGGCGTGTGGAAGAACGATGTGACGAGGTTCGACTTTAGCCGGGCGTGCATGCCCACCATCACGTTTTCCAGCGCGCTCATCTGCCCGAACAAGCGGATGTTCTGAAACGTGCGGCTGATGCCGCGGTGCTGCACGATGTCGGGCCGCAGGCCGGCGATGGATTGGCCGTCGAACACGATCTCGCCCTCGGTCGGCGTGTAGACGCCGGTGATCATGTTGAAGAACGTGGTCTTGCCTGCGCCATTGGGGCCGATCAACCCGGCAATCATGCCCTTCTCGATGTGGAAGTTGACCTTGTTGACCGCGATCAGGCCACCAAAGCGTTTGGTGACGTCGCTCGCCGAGAGAAGTGTTGCTGATGTCATGGCTACCCCTTGTATCTCTCGATGCCAGCCGGAATCAGACCCTGCGGCCGCACGCGCATCATCACCACCAACACCAGCCCGAACAGCATGAGCTTGTATTGCGTCGGATTCAGCAGGCTGTTCAAGAAATTGTCGAGGCCAGGCACTTGCACCCACTCCAGTATCGTCACGTTGAGAATGCCGCCGATGATGACCTGCAACTTGTCGAGCAACAAGGGGTCTACGATCTTGATAAGCAACGCGCCCAGCAGCACGCCGGGAATATTGCCCGCGCCGCCGAGGATTACCATAGCCAGCACAATCACCGAGATCGAGAAGTCGAACGCATCCGGCGAGATGAATGAGACATAGCTGGCATAGAACGCGCCGGCAAATCCTGAAAACATTGCGCCGATGGTAAAAGCGGCCAGCTTGGTGCGCACCAAAGGCACGCCCATGGCGCTGGCGGCCAGCTCGTCCTCACGCATGCCCACCCACGCCCGGCCAAGCCGACTGCGGCGCAAATGGTTGATAAAAAATGCCGCCAGCACGACCAGGATCAAGATCAGGAAGTACCACGGGATGTAGCGTCCAGTCTCGAACGTATAGGGCATCAGGCTAAAACCTTCGGGTCCAATGCTGAACGGCAGCACCGGACGGTCGATTGGATTCAAGCCGCGCGTGCCGTTTGTCAGGTTGAGCGGCACACCGTTGCACCCGACCAGGCAGATCACCTGCTCGGGTATGCCTTGAATCGCCGTGACAATGCGGCTGATCGGCTCGACGATCGTCACGCTCTCAAGATTTCTGAACACGATCGGCACGATTTCTCCGAAGCCAAGCGTGACGATGGCCAGATAGTCGCCCCGCAATGGAATGACCGGCGCGCCAAGAATCAACCCAAATACCGCAGCGATGGCAGCTGCGATGAACAGCACGATCCAAAACGAGACGTGATTCGCCTTGTCTGGGCCGAGCAATTGCGGCGACATCAGAAACGCTGCGGTATAGCCGCCGATGGCAAAGAAGGCGACATAGCCCAGATCGAGCATGCCAGCGTAGCCCGCCACGATGTTCAAGCCAAGCGCCTGCATGGCATAGATCAGCGCCACGATGATCGTGGCCGACCATACGATGTCCAGCCCGGTCAAGGTATTGAAGAACGGGAAGATGATCGCGCACACGGCCAGAAAGATGAGCGTGCCAGTTCGTCGCGTCTTGTCGTCGGGTTGGGCGCGAATCGAGGCAACAATCCATGCGGCCAGCGTGCCGAGCACGATCGCTCCGCCATAGGCCAGCAATGATCGCGCGCTGTCTGGAATCTCCTCCTGCCCCGGCAACTGCGAGATGATTTCGTTGCGAATGAATGCACCGAGCGCGACCGCGACCGATGCGATCAATCCGACGATGAGCGCGCGCCGCATGTCGGCGCGCAACGACTCCGACGTGAAGCCGATCAAGGTGCCTATCGTGACCGCGATGATGATGACCGACCAGCCACCCATGATCATCGCCAAGACCACACCGAGGATGACGCCGATGACTTCCTGGCGCGAGAGCAAGTTTCTGCTCATGCCTTCTCGCCTCCTTCCTGGCCCAGCAACCCGGTCGGGCGGAACAGCATCACCAGCACCAGCACGAGAAACACCCACGCGTTCGTCCAGCGCACCGACAGGAATTGGTCGCTAAACGCGGCCAGGATGCCGATGATGATTCCGCCCAGCGCAGCACCTCGAATATTGCCGATGCCGCCCAGCACGGCTGCTGTAAACGAGCGCAGTCCGGCCGTAAAGCCCATCGTAAACACGGCCGTGCCGTTATACAGACCGGTCATCATGCCGGCCGCCCCGGCCAGCGCGCCGCTGATGGCGAACGTGAGGGCGATGATGCGGTCAATGTTGATGCCCATGATCTGCGCGGCATCGCGGTTCTGCGCCGTCGCGCGCATAGCCTTGCCCAGGCGCGTGTTCTGCACGAACCAACTCAATGACAGCATCAAGATGACGGCAACGACGATGACGAGCACGTCCTTGAGCGTGATACGAATGCGTGTCTTGACGCCGACGTTCCCGCCTTGCGCCGCACCTGCGTCCTGAGACCCGGATGTGTCTGCGACGATCGGGTCGACGCCGCCTGACTCGGCCTGCATCGTGGCGATGATATCGGGCGTTGGCTCCTCGACCAGTTCCTCTTCGGTCAACGCCTCCTCGACCGGCGTGCCTTCGGCGATGGAGGTGGCGGCGGTCTCGGTCTCCAGCGCGTTCACGGTCGCCACGAGCGCGGTCTCCTCCGCAGCAGCCGTAGGTTCGAGCGTATCAATGACTTCGGGTGTGGCTTCTTCGGCCGCCGCAGCTACATCGGGCGTGCCTTCTTCTACTTCTGCTTCGGGTGTAATCGCGGCACCCAAGGTGGCCTCAGCGTCCATAGTGGCGATGAGAATGGCGTCGGCCGTGGCTTGAATGTCGTCGGGGCTGATCTCGCCGCCGGGCTGTGCTGCCCCACCAGGCGCCGCGGCCGGCTCGGGCGGCGGCGGGAAGATCAAGTCGAGCAAATTGTCGTTGCTCAGGATGGTGGGAAAGCTTTTCGGCGCGGCGTTGTTGGTGCCGAGCACCCTCAAAAACTCGAACTGTGGGCCAACTTGCGGGAGCTTGCCAAACGACGCGATCTGCAGGCCAACATTCTGCAGGATGAATGACATGCCGATGGCGCTGATGAGCGCGATGATCTTGGGCGCGTTGCGCAACGGACGATAAGCTACGCGCTCGATAAACACGTTGAGCAGCGCGCACAGCGCCATTGCGGGGATGAAGCCCAGTAACGCCGCCCACCACGGCGCAATCTGACCGCCATCGGGCCGCACGATGATGAACGGCGAAATCGCCACCAGCGCGATAAACGTGCCCAGCATGAACACGTCGCCATTGGCAAAGTTCACCAGCTCGATGATGCCGTAGACCAGCGTATAACCCAGCGCGATGATCACGATGATCGCGCCATTGGCCAACCCATTGATCAATTGCTGGAGCAGAATGGCCGGGTCGTTGACGATCGTGTTCCAGGTCTTGACCAGGTCGAGGCCGGCCGGCTGGCCCGCCAGTAGCGTCAAGTAGACGATCGGCAAAAAAACAAGCAACCGCAACAGTCGCTCACGGGTCTTATTCTGCGTGGATGGCGCGAAGGTTGCTTGCATCGTTGGGGGCGTTGAGCGTGAGTGAAAGCGCTGACGAGTGGATTGAGCGGGCGTCGCGTTCTGGAGAGGACACCAACTCTTGAAGAGACGTTCGAGCGCGCTTGCAAAAGAAGGGCGCAACGATAGCCGCCGCGCCCCTCTTTGATGTTCTCGTGGGCAAAAGAAAGGCGAATCGCTGATCGCGATTCGCCTTTGCTGATTTCGACTAAGGGAACTTGAGCAGGCCGGTCGTTACCCACTTGCCATTCACGACGCGGTTGCCCTTCATGTCGCTCAGGCTGGTGTCGCCGTTGGCGTCGAACGACCATGTGCCGAGCGCGCCCCGGTAGTTCTTCGTGGCAAAGACCGCATCCAGGATGGCCTGACGATCCTTTGCGCACACCTTTTCAATTGCGCTGAGCGCAACCGCCATCGCCTCATAGCCATAGATCGCGTATTGCTCTGGCGCAGACTTGAACTTGGCCTTGTAGTCGGCAATGAACTTCCTACCCGCGGCCGGCAGCCGGTTATCCGGCGTGCCTGCGGCCGTGGTCAGAACGCCGTTGGCAACGTCTGCGCCGGCTGCCTCAATGAATGCGTTTTCGAGGATGCCATCCGGGCCCATGAACAGGGCCTTGATGCCTGCAGCGCGGATGTCCTTCAGCAACTGGCCGGCGTTGTTCTGGGTGATGCCGCCGTAATAGATCAACTGTGGGTTGGCGGCCTTGATCTTGGTGGCCAGCGCCTTGTAGTCGGCCGCCTTGCCATCAATGCCATCGCGGCCCACGATTTTCAGCCCAATCTCACCGGCGGTTTTCTCGAACACATCGGCGATGCCCTTGCCGTAGACTTCGGTGTCGTCGAGCAGATAGATGTTTCGCGCGCCCAGGCTCCTGGCCCACTTCGCACCGACTGCGCCCTGCACGTCATCGGGCGTGACCACGCGCACATAATTGCGCTTGCCGGTCGGATAGTATTTCTCCGGCTCGCCTTCGTTCCACTTCTTCGTCAGGCCGACGGCGGTGTTGGACGGGCTGATCATGACCAGAGGCGGGTTGGCCTGGTTCAGGATCGGGATCGACAAGGCCGCGGCGCCGGAGTTATAGGTGCCGATATACACCATCGCGTCGGGGTCGGACACGGCCTTGTTGGCGTTGGCCTGCTCGGTCGGGCCGTCCCATGAACCCTTGGCGGCGGTGGCATCGTCCAGCGACACGTAGTCAATCTTGAACTTGCCGTCGCACACCAAGCCGTCCTTGGTCTTCTGTTCGATCGCCATATTGATGGCGTTCACGATGGTGATGGTCTGTCCGGCCGCCGAACCTGTTAGCGGGAGGCTCGAATAGATGCGAATGATTTCGGGTTCCTGCGCCTGCGCCAAGCCGGGGATGGCGATGGTGCCAGCCAGCAAAGCGCCAGCCAGCGCGGCAGACATGATTTTCTTGCTCTTCATACTCTCTTTCTCTCCTTGCTTTCCAAAAAGATTCGGGTGGCGGGATTCTAGCAGGGGCGGTTAAGATGTCAATAAGCCGGCGCTCAACCAAAACTCAGGAAATAATCGGGAAATGTGCGGGCGAAAGCGGTTCCCATGCATCGATTTCGTCTTGGCTCTGCCACCGTCACTGTCCTGAATGCGGGCGATATCCGCGCCGATTTGGCCGAATGGTATGGCGTGCGCGCTGCCGACTGGCCGCAGTATCGCGGCTTACTCGCGCAGCCTATCGCCGTGCCGATGAACGCCGTGCACATCGCGCTGGGCGGTGCCTCGGTGCTGGTGGATGCGCCGCGCTGGCATGTAACGCTGGGCGAAGACTTCATCATCCCCGGCTACATACCGCCGCCCGACTTGCCGGCGCAGTTACAAGACGCCGACATCACGCCGGAATCCATCACCCATGTGATCATCACGCACGCTCACTTCGATCACTTCAATGGCCTCCTACTCCCCTCTCCCGGCGGGAGAGGGGGCGGGGGTGAGGGCGAAAACCTGACCTTTCCCAACGCCTGGCACTACATCGGCCGGGCCGACTGGGAGGCGAAGTTGCGTGACGGTGAAGGTGAGGCGCAGGCCATCTTCGCCGCCCTGGACGCACGTAACCAGCTCATGCGCGTGGCGCGCGACCTGCCCATTGCCGATGGCATCACGATTCTGGCCGCGCCGGGCGAGACGCCGGGCCACCAGATCGTGCGGGTGCAATCACAGGGGCAGACGCTATTTGTGATCGGCGACCTGTATCACCACGAAGTCGAGTTTGCCCAGCCCGATTGGCATGTGACCTGGGCCGACGCTGCGGCCAACCGCCTCAGCCAGGTCCTGTTCGTGACGGCCGGCATGGCCGAGCAGGCGCGCTTCGTTGCCGGGCATATCCGCGGCGTGGGGCAGTTCCAACGCGCGACGAACGAAGTGGTCTGGCAGCACTGATTTCTCCCGCAAATTCATAGCATGTGGCGCAACCAGTTGGGATAGCGCAGCGTGTAGGTGCGCGTGACGAACATCATCCGGTCGGTCGTGGTCTCGCACACCATCACGCTGGCATTCAGGTTCAGCGGACCGAACAGCGTGGACGAGCGCGCCATCAGCAGGCAGTTGCCGTTGGCAAAGCGCTCCGGCCCCAGGTCGAACTGGCGCGAGTACCAGTTGTAGATCACGTTGAACGGATCGGTGCTTCGATAGCTCTCGACGCGTTTGAAGATCAGGCTCGGCGTGGCGCGCCAGACATCCCCCGTGTCAACCGTCGTGGCGTTGGGGTATTTGCCGGCGTGATAGGTGCGCCAGGCCACCACGCCCACGCCGCCCCAGATCAGCGCGAACAGCACGGCAGTGAGCACGGCGACGCGCGCGAGCAGCCTGCGCTTCGAGATTTGCGTCGCCATTTGCTATGCTGTGTCGAATTCAGCGCAAAGAGAGCACTTCATCATGACCACCGCATACTACATCTTCCCCGATCAAATTCACGCTGGCTTCGGCGCAGCCAAGCGCGCGGGTCAAGAACTCAAGGCCGAGGGCGCGCAGCACACCTTCGTCATCGCCGACCCTGGCGTGGTGTCAGCCGGCCTGGCCGAGCCTGTGATTACCTCAATCGCCGCTGCGGGCGTGGCCTACACGCTCTACACCAGCGTCGTGCCCAACCCCGACTGCGACAGCGTGGACGCGGCGGCCGATGCCTATCGTGCCAGCGGCGCGGATGCGCTGGCCGGCCTCGGCGGCGGCAGCGCCCTCGACACGGCCAAGGCAGTGCGCTTGGCGGTAGCAGGGCCGAGCGAGGGCAAAGTGGCCGAGTATGCCTATCGCATGGGCGACAAGGCCCGGCCGCACCCGAAGCAGTTGCCGTTCTATGTGGCCATCCCCACCACCGCCGGCACCGGCGCGGAAGTGACGCCGTGGGCCGTCATCACCGATCCAAAAGACAAGTTCAAGTTTGGCGTGGGTGGGCCGCGCAGCGTGCCGAGCATGGCGCTGATTGACCCAGAGCTGATGCTGGGCCTGCCGCCCTTTCTCACCGCCGCCACCGGCATGGACGCGCTGACGCATTTGATCGAAGCCTATGTGAGCACGAACGAGAATCCGGCGCTCGACGCGATGATCCTGAGCGGCATCGCGCTGGTTGGCAAGCACCTGCCGATGGCGGTGGCGAAGGGCAGCCACCACGCCGCGCGCGAGGCGATGGCCAACGCGGCCATGATGGGCGGCATCGCCATCAGCAGCAAATGGCTGGGCGCGTGCCACTCGCTGGCGCATCAGCTCAGCGGGTTTGCGAATGTGCAACACGGGCTGGCCAACGCCATCATGCTGCCGCACGTCATGCGCTTCAATCTGCCTGGCGCGATTGAGCAATATGCCCGCGTGAACGGAGCGCTGGGCGGGTCAACGGATGGGACGGTGCGGCAGCAGGCAGAAAACGCCGTGCGGCTGGTGGAGCAACTCAACGCCGACGTCGGCCTGCCGGCGCGGCTGCGCGACGTGGGCGTGAGCGAGGACATGATTGCGCCGATGGCGAAGTTCGCCTACACCGTGGATCTGAATTGGTGGACCAACCCGCGCGATGTGAGCGAGGCCGTGATGGCGCGGCTGTATCGCGACGCTTTTTGATCCGCGAAGGGCACGAAGGATCACGAAGATGACTGCTTCGTGTCCTTTGTGGATGATGCGTTGCTCAGTCGGCGCGCCTCGCCTATAGTCGGCCTCGCATCATGAACACACGCACTGGCAATTTCCCCATCGGATTTCGACGCGGCTGGACGGCATGGCAGAAAGACCTCTCCAGCCTGATTCAGTGGAGTAAAGACAACGGCTTGAGCGGCATGGACATCGGCCGCGATGGCGACGCGATTGGCCGCCAGATTTTGAACGCCGGGCTACGCATCGGCAGCGCCGACTTGAAGGAGTGGCAGGGCATGATCTCGCCCAGCAAGGCGGCGCGCAACAAGGCCGTCAAGGCCAACATCGCGAACATCGAGAAGAACGCGGCGCTCGGCCCGATCAACTACTTTCTGGTCATGCTGCCGGAGAAGCCGGAGCTGCCGCGCGCCGAGAACTTTGGCTACATGGTCGAGAGCTTCGCCCAGATCGCGCCAGCGCTGGAGGCGGCCAAGGCCCGCATCGTCATCGAAGGCTGGCCCGGCCCCGGCGCGCTGTGCTGCACGCCGGAGGGCTACCGCGCCTTCTTCAAGGCCGTGCCATCCAAGGCCATGGGCGTGAACTACGACCCGTCGCACCTCATTCGCATGGGCATTGATTACATTCGTTTCTTGAACGAGTTCGCCTCGCGGGTGTATCACGTGCACGGCAAGGACACCGAGTTAAACGCCGAGAACCTGTATGAGTTCGGCCACGAACAGCCGCCGACTTTTGCCAAGCCGGTCGCCTTTGGCAACATGGCCTGGCGCTACACCATCCCCGGCCACGGCCTGGTGCGCTGGGTGGAGGTGTTCCGCATGTTGCAGGCAGCCAAATACAAGGGCATGGTCAGCATCGAGCTGGAGGACGCCAACTTCAACGGCACACCCGAAGGCGAGAAGCAGGGCATCCTGCTCGGCGCGCAGTATCTGGCCGGCTGCTAGGAACACAAGCCGCAGATTGCACAGATCTCGCAGATTATGCTTGCCGTCTGCGAAGTCTGCGAAATCTGCGGCCAAATGCTGGATGCGCCTCTCGAACATGATCCACGCCGTGGACGCGCACGCCTGCGGCGAGCCGGGGCGGGTGATCGTCGGCGGCGTGCTGGATGTGCCCGGCGCGACGATGTTTGAGAAGGCGCGCTATCTGGAGCAGCACGCCGATCACATCCGCAAGCGCATGCTGAACGAGCCGCGCGGTTACCCGGCATCCAATTGCAATCTCATCCTGCCGCCCACGCGCCCCGAGGCCGACGCTGGCTACGTGATCATGGAGCACGTCGAGTATCCCGGCATGAGCGGCACGAACACCATCTGCGTGGCAACCGTGCTGCTGGAGACGGGCATGTTGCCGATGCGCGAGCCGGTCACCGAGATCACGCTCGAAGCGCCAGCCGGCCTGATTCGCGTCACGGCCGAGTGCGCAGGCGGCAAGGTGCGGCGGGTGACGTTTCGCAATGTGCCGGCCTTCGCCACGCACCTGGATGCGCAGGTCGAGGTGCCACAGCTTGGCACGGTGACGGTGGACGTGGCCTATGGCGGTATGTTCTACGCCATTGCCGATGCGGCGCAGTTTGGGCTGCGGCTCACGCCCGACGAAGGGGCCGACATCACCCGCATCACCGAGATGATCAAGGCCGCCGCCGCCGAGCAGTTGCCGGTGACGCATCCCGAGCAGCCCGGCTTCAGCGGCATCACCATCGGCCAGCTCTCCGGCCCGCCGCACGACCCGCGCCACAGCCGCCGCAATGCTGTCACGGTCTCGACCGCCAAGCTGGATTGGGACAAGCCGGGCACGTGGACCGGTGTGCTCGACCGCAGCCCGTGCGGCACAGGCACATGCGCCAAGATGGCGACTTTACATGCGCGCGGCTTGCTGGGCCTAAACCAGGACTTTCATCACGAGGGCGTGCTGGGCACGCTGTTCACGGGGCGCTTGGTCGAGGAGACGCGAGTGGGGCCGTATCGGGCCGTCGTGCCGACGATCAGCGGCACGGCCTGGATCACCGGATTTGCGCAATACGTGCTCGATCCGGAAGACCCGTTCCCGCAGGGCTATACGGTTGGGGATATTTGGTGACACAAGACTATATTGGAGTGATATAGTGTTGTCATGAAGCCCTACAACGTCTGGCTGGATGACGAGGACAAGCGCCGTATCCGTGAAGTTCAGGAACTCTATAACTGTGAGTCTCAGTCGCAGGCGGTGCGGACGGCGTTGAAGGTCGCCGCGCAGTCGGGCAAAGTCTCAGGCTTGGTGCTGCCGAAGGCATCAAAGCACAGCAAAACCAAACGCAAAACCAAAGCAGTTGATGCCGTCGAGGCACTTTTGAATATTGCGCAGTACGCCAAAGCGCATGCAGAAGAGATTCCTGCTTTGCCAGCGGACTTCTCTGCACGGCCGGATTTTTATACATACGGCGAGTACTGGCGACAGGCTGATGAAAAGAACAGCGACTGAGAAGCGGCATGTCAAGCAGTGTATTTCTTGATACCGGCGCCATCCTCGCGTTAGCGCTGCCGAATGATAAATACAACAGCGCTGTGATAAATGCGCTCGCAAGTTTGCGCGGCGTGCCGATGCTCACGACCGAGGCGATTTTGAGCGAGGTGTGCAGCTTCTTGTCTCATCGCGCGCTTCGCAAGTTTGCAGTGAAAGCAATCACCGAATTGCGCAACAACGAAAACGTTGAGATCGTTCCGGCTAGTTCAGAGTTGTTCGAACGCGCTTTCACGCTTTTCGTCAAACGTACAGACAAAGATTGGTCACTGGTAGATTGCATGTCGTTCGAAGTCATGCATCTTCGCCAAATCACACAGGCGTTGGCGACCGACAAACATTTCGCGCAAGCCGGCTTCGATGTGTTGGTTGAGTTGGATTAGCAAACATGAACATTGACGCCATCGAAGTCCACCACTACCGCCTGCCGCTCGACCCGCCCTTCCGCGCCAGTTGGGACCCGCAGCCGCGCAAACATCATTCGGCCACAGTAGTGCGTGTGCGCGCCGGTGATTACGAGGGCGTGGGCAGCGGCGATGCCATGCTCGGCTTCAGTGGCTATGAGCATCTGTTCATCGGCCGCGACCCGTTCGACATCGAGCGGCACGTGCACGTCCTGGACAACTTGCAGTTCATGTATGGCCGCATGTGGCCGCTGGAGGTGGCGCTGTGGGATCTGATGGGCCAGATCAGCGGGCAGCCGCTGTGGAAGCTGCTGGGCGGGCGCAGCAACAGCGTGCCGCTGTATGCCAGTTGTGGCGAGCGCAAACCCGCCGATGAACGCGCCGAGAGCGCGAAGCATCTCCGGGCGATGGGCTTCCCCGCGCTCAAGATTCGCTTTCATGCGCCCGACCCGAAGGATGATCTGAAGGTCGTGCGGGCTGTGCGCGACGCCATCGGCGACGACATGCACATCCTGGTGGATGCCAACCAGGGCTGGCAGATGCCGTGGGACGCCAGCGCGCCGTGGGACTTCAAGACCGCATTGTGGATGGCCGACGCGTTGGCCGAGATGAGTGTGTACTGGCTCGAAGAGCCGCTGCATCGGCACGACTATCGCGGATTGGCCGAGCTGCGCAAGCGGGCCAGGGTGCGCATCGCCGGCGGCGAGGGCAACCGCGACTTCAACGAGCAACGCGAATATCTCAAACACGGCTCGCTCGACGTGTATCAGGCCGACGCGGTATGGAGCACCGGCATCCTGCGCGCGCGCCAACTGGCGCACGATATTCAGGCAGCGGGCTGCATCTACTCGCCGCACACCTGGGGCGATGGCTTGGTGCTGCTGACCAACCTGCACGTCAGCGCGGCGGTCAGCACCGCGCCGTTCATCGAGTTCCCCTTCGATCCGCCCGGCTGGACGTTGGAACGGCGCGACTACATTTTGCCGAGTGTGATCGCGCCGGACGCCGACGCCAGCAACCGTCACAGGGTTCTGAACCCTGTGAGGGTTACGCTCTCAGATGCGCCGGGCCTCGGCGTCTCAATTGACTGGGATGCGCTGGAGCGATATCGGGTTGACCGAGGGACGATGTGATGCAGATAATGACGCATCGAATCATGCTCACCCTCACCGCCCTCCCAGATACGCTTGCCATCACACAACTCAGCAATGATGCGACGATTCCCGCGTGGGCCGACGGCGATGGCTTTGTCTCGATCACCCGCGCAGCCGACGAATTGAGCATTGTGTGCGCCGAGGCGCGCGTGCCGGCCGACATCAAAGCTGAGCGCGGCTGGCGCGCCTTCAAGTTGCAAGGGCCGTTCGACTTCGCGCTGGTGGGCGTGCTCAAACAGGTGCTCGACCCGCTGGCTGAGGCCAAAGTCGGCATCTTCGCCATCAGCACCTACAACACCGACTACGTGTTGGTGAAGGCTGCCCAGTTCGAGCAGGCCGTGACGGCGCTCACGCGCTTCGGCCACACCGTCCGCACACAGGCGGCCGAGACGATTGATGTGCGCTGCGGCTGGCGATTGCCGGACGGTTCACGCGTAACAGCGGCCTATCGGGCCGAAGTGATCGAATACGATGCGAAGCAGGATCGTTGGCTGGTCAAGCTCGCCGGCGTGCAGACAAGCGGCGAGATGGACGCCACAACGCGCGCGCTGATCGAATCGCAAGTCGGCAAGTGGGCCTATGTGCCGAGCGAGGCGCGGCACGGCCTGACCTTGCCCTTGAAATATGAAACGCTGACCGGCAAGCCACGCTGGTTCCATCCGGATGATCCGCGTCAACGTTGATTCGAGATACGATTGAACGCACGAGGTTTGACATGCCGACCAAAAAGAAAATCACCCCCAAGCACAAGCCGGTCAAAGCAACCCATCGGGCAAAAAAATCTGCGCCAATGAAGCTGAGCTACGCCACGCTCAGCACCTCGCTCAGCGACCCCGACATGCTGGCCAAGTTCGACAAGGCCTACGCACGGGTGCGCGCGCACATGGGCGACAAGGCGCGCACCTATCCCATGTTCATCGGCGGGATGGAGCGCCAGGCGGCGGTGCAATTTCAGAAGACCAGCCCGATCAACACCGACCTGGCGCTGGGTTACTTTCAAAAGGGCACGGCCCAGGACGCCAAGGATGCCATCGCCGCGGCCAAGGCGGCCTTCCCCAAGTGGAGCGCGCTGCCGTGGAAGCGCCGCGTGGCTTATTTGCGCAAGGCAGCCGCCCAGCTTGACAAGCGCCTGTTCGAGCTGGCAGCGTGGGTGAGCTATGAGGTGGGCAAGAGCCGGGCCGAGGCGTTGGGCGATGTGAAGGAGACGGCCGACCTGATCAACTATTACTGCGATCAGATGGAGGCCAACAACGGCTTCGAGAAGGCGCTGCTGCCCGAAGGCGGCGTGGGCACATCGCGCAGCGTGCTCAAGCCGTTCGGCGTGTGGGCGGTGATCTCGCCGTATAACTTCCCCATGGCGCTGACGGGTGGACCAGTCGGCGGCGCACTCGTGGCCGGCAACACCGTCGTCATCAAGCCGGCCAGCGACACGCCCATGACCAGTTGGCTGCTGACCGAGTGCCTGCGCGACGCCGGCCTGCCCGCCGGAACGTTCAACTACATCACCGGCCCCGGCAGCACGGTGGGCGAGGAATTGGCTGTGAACCCCGACGTGGCCGGCATGACCTTCACCGGCTCGTATGGCGTGGGTTTCGATTTGATCAAGCGCTTCAGCCAGACCGTGCCGCGCCCGCTGATCGCCGAGATGGGCGGCAAGAACCCGGTGATCGTGAGCGCCAAGGCTGATTTGGACAAAGCGGCCGAGGGCGTTGCCCGGGCTGCGTTCGGCCTGAGCGGGCAGAAGTGCAGCGCCACGTCGCGCGTGTATGTGCAGCGCGAGGTGAAGGCGCGCTTCGTGGATTTGCTCAGGCGCAAGACCGAGGCGCTGACGGTAGGCGATCCGACGGAGGCGGGCGTGTTCACCGGTCCGGTGTGCAACAAAGGCGCCTACGAGACATTCAAGAACGCAGCCGAGCAAGCGCGCAAGGACGGTGGCGCATTTGTCGCCGGTGGCCGCGCGCTGACCGATGGCGACTTCGCCAAGGGTTACTTCGTCGAGCCGACGATTGTGGACGACCTGCCGCTCGATCACCCGTTGTTCCGCGAGGAGTTGTTCGTGCCGTTCGTCGTCGTTGGCGAAGTGGACTCGATCGAGCAGGCCATGCGTGAGGCCAACAAAGTCGAGTATGGCCTGACGGCGGGCTTCTTCAGCAAGGACAAGAAGGAAGTGCAGTACTTCCTCGACCACATCGAGGCCGGCACGGTGTATGTGAACCGGGCCAACGGCGCGACGACGGGCGCGTGGCCGGGCAACCAGAGCTTTGGCGGGTGGAAGGCCAGCGGCAGCAGCGCGCGCGGCGCGGGCGGGCCGTATTACGTGCAGCAGTATCTGCGCGAGCAGAGCCAGACGGTGTTTTAGGAGGTTAGGAGTCGGACTCCTGTGTCTGATGGTCATCAAGCGTTCGGGTTGAAGGAGTCCGACTCCTCGCCGCCAGCAACTCCCGCTCGCGGCTGTTGCGGGTGAGCGAGGCGGCACGCTCGAACTCGATGCGGGCCTCGTCGTGGCGGCCGAGCTTTGCCAGCAAATCGCCGCGCACACTGGGCAGCAGGTGATAGGTCTTGAGTGATGGCACATCCACCAGCGCGTCGGCAATCTCCAGCCCGGCCGCCGGCCCAAACGCCATCCCCACGGCCACGGCGCGGTTGAGTTCCACCACCGGCGATGGCATCTGTTGGGCCAGCACCTGATACAACGCAGCGATGCGCACCCAGTCCGTTTGCTGTGCCGTGCGCGCCCGTGCGTGGCAGGCGGCAATCTCGGCCTGCAACGTGTATGGCCCCGGCGCGTCCGTCAGTGCGTTGGCCCGCGCCAGCGCGGCTAGGCCGCGCCGAATGAGCAACTGATCCCAACGGGCGCGATTCTGGTCGAGCAGCAAGATCGGCTTGCCGTGTGGGCCGACGCGCGCCCGCATGCGCGAGGCTTGAATCTCCATCAGCGCGACGAGGCCGTGCACCTCCGGCTCCTTCGGCGCAAGCTCAGCCAGGATGCGACCCAGGCGCAACGCCTCCTCGCATAGGCCGGGCCGCACCCAATCGTCGCCGGCGGTGGCCGAGTAACCCTCGTTGAAGATGAGGTAGATCACCTCCAGCACCGATGACAGCCGTTCGGCGCGGTCTGCGCCGGTGGGCACCTCGAACGGCACATGCGCCTCGGCCAGCGTGCGCTTGGCCCGCACGATGCGCTGGGCGACGGTTGGCTCGGGCGCGAGGAAGGCGCGGGCGATCTCGTCGGTGGTGAGGCCGCCGAGCAGCCTCAGCGTGAGCGCGACCCGCGCCTCGGTCGAGAGCACGGGATGGCAGGCGGTGAAGATCAGCCGCAGAAGGTCATCGCCGATGTCGTCTATGGCATTGGCAAAATCGGCTTCGGTCACGCGATCCTGAATTTCGAGGTCACGGCCGATCTCCTCGACCTTGCGCTCCAGCGCGACGTTGCGGCGGATGCGGTCAATGGCGCGATGCTTGGCCGTGGCCATCAGCCATGCGCCGGGGTTCCTGGGGATGCCGGACTGCGGCCATTGCTCAAGCGCAATCACCAGCGCGTCCTGCGCCAGCTCTTCGGCCAAGTCAATGTCGCGCACGGTGCGCGCCAAGCCGGCGATGAGCTTGGGCGATTCGATATGCCAGACGGCGTCAATGGCGCGGTGTATCTCAGAATCGGAAATCAAACAGACCTCGCGGGGATTATCCCGCGAGGCCAACTTCTTTTTCGCGGAGAAGCGGAGGGACGGAGACAACAATGATCTCCGCGCTTCCGCAGCTTCGCATCTCCGCGATGAATACGCGTAAATCAACCTTGCTCGTAGGCGCTGCGCAACCCGGCGATGTCAATCTTGCTCATTTGCAGCATCGCCTGCATCACGCGCTGCGCCTTCGCCGGGTCGGGATCACTCATCAGCTCACCGAGCGCCTTCGGAATGATCTGCCACGACAGGCCGAACTTGTCCTTGAGCCAGCCGCACGGCCCCGGCGCGCCGCCGTCGGCGGTCAGCCTGTCCCAGTAATAATCCACTTCCTCCTGCGACTCGCAATCCACGAACAGCGAGACGGCCTCGTTGAATTTGAACTGCGGCCCGCCGTTGAGGGCCATGAATTGCTGGCCGGCCAGTTGAAACGTCGCCGACATGAGTGACCCGGCCGGCCCCGGCCCGCCTTCCGGATAGCGGCTGGCATTTACGATCTTCGCGTCTTTGAAGATGCCTGTGTAGAAGTTGATGGCTTCTTCGGCGTTGTTATCGAACCACAGGAATGGGGTGATCTTTTGCGTCATGGGATTGGTCTCCTATTGCGTATCGCGTGTTTGCTTGGACGCACATAGAGTAACCCGGCGCGGGCGCGCCGTCTTGTATAAAACGGCAATGCGTCGCCCCAGTTCCAGGGGAACTGGGATATTCCACCGACGAAGACGGTGGTGTAGAAGTTGATGGCTTCTTCGATCTCGTCGTCGCACCACAGGAACGGGGTGATTTTTGTGTCAGGTCTTTCCCCTATTGCGTGCCGTGCTTGACACGCACACAATAACTCCATCCAGGCGCGGCGTCGGGTAAAAACGGCAAGCTGCAAGAACGTGACCACGTGCAATAGATGCTGTAGCCTAAGCGTCGCAGAAGGGCTGGCCGCGCATGCCGCGCTGCGGCCAATGCTTTGATGAGAAAGGAGACAGTGTTGTTGAGCTTTCGCAACCGAATTCGAGACCTGACGCCAGCGCGTTCAAATCTGAAGTCGGACTTCGTCGCCGGACTCACGTTTGCAATCGTGAGCGTGCCGCAAGCGATGGCCCACGCCCTGCTCGCGACGGTCAATCCCGTGCTGGGCATTTACACGCTCATGGTCGCCGTGCCGGTGGCCGCGCTCTTCACCAGTTCGGTGTTCATGAACGTCTCCACCACGGGCGCGCTGTCGGTCGTCGCTGGTAGCGAACTTGCGGCAGTCCCGCCCGACAGCAGGATAGCGGCCCTTGCGACGCTGGTCCTTCTCGTTGGGCTTTTCCAGATTGCGGCCGGGCTGTTGCGATTGGGCTTTATCCTTCGCTTCGTCTCGGATGCCGTCATGACCGGCTTCCTCAACGGCGTCGCCGTGGTCATCATCCTTGGTCAGCTGGGCGATCTGACCGGCTTCCAAAGCCCATTCTCGAATAACGTGGCCGCGACGCTTGACCTGTTGCTCCGCCCTGGCCAGATCAACCCCGCGAGCGCCTTGATCGGCGGGTTGACGATTGCCCTAATCATCGGGCTGCTCCGAACGCGCTTGCGCAGGTTCGCGTTTGTGCTGGCGATCGCCGTGGCGGCACTGCTGTTGGCTGTCCTGTCTCTCCCGACGCTTGGCACGGGGACGGGCTGGCAGTCGGTCGAGATTGTGCGCGACATCGCCGGCATTCCGCGCGATCTGCCTCAATTGGCGCTGCCGACGCCGGATTACATACTCCCGCTGTTGTTGCCGGCCCTATCAGTCGCCATCATCGGTCTGGTGCAGGGGGCCGGCGTGGGTCAGGCCTATCCAAACCCGGACGGGAAATATCCCGATGTCTCTGGCGACTTTCTCGGCCAGGGCGTCGGCAACGTCGCCACGAGCCTGGTCAGCGGCCTTCCGGCCGGCGGGTCGATCTCGGGCACCGTGCTCGTCCTGGGCGCCGGCGCGCAATCGCGCTGGACGAATATCTTCGGCGGCTTGTGCGTCGTCCTCGTGGTTCTACTCGCGGCCCCACTAGTCGAGCTCGTGCCCATGCCGGCGCTGGCCGCGCTCCTCATCGTGGCGGGCTACCAGGGCTTGCGCATCCCGCAAGCGCAGATGATCTGGAACACGAGCAAGATTTCGGCCGCGGCGATGATCCTGACCTTTCTGGCGACCTTGTTCATCCCGCTGCACTTCGCGGTGCTCCTGGGCGTGGTGTTCAGTCTCCTGCTGCATGTGATCGGACAGACGAACCAAGTGAAAGTCATGGAACTGGCCCTCGTGCCGGGAGGCTTCCCCGAAGAGCGCCCGGCGCCCAAGACCCTGCCGAGCAATCAGTTCACCGCGTTGTATTTGTCCGGCAGCATTTTCTTCGCCGCGGCCAAGAACTTGGAGCATATGCTGCCAGCGGTGGACGATACACGGCGCGCCGTCGTCGCCCTGATCCTGCGCGGCCACCCGCAGGTCGGCAGCACTTTTCTCAACGTGCTCCAGCGCTACAACGAGGCGCTGCGGGCTCGCGACAGCAAGCTGATGCTGGTGGGCGTCGATCCTGACGTCCACGAACAATTGACTCGCACGGGAATGCTTCAGGCGATCGGCGAGGAAAACGTTTTTCTGACAACGCCGCAGATGGGCGCTGCCATGAACGCGGCCGCTGTCGCGGCGCAGGATTGGCTCGGCCAATCCTCGACGGCAAAGTCAGATCGGTAAATCGCGACAATTTTCTCAACCAGGAGGATTCAGATGGCAACCAAACGGAGTTCCGCGCAAGCTCAGAAATCCACCCCGCTGAAGGGGCATTTCCATCCCAAGGGCAAAGCGCCCTCAACATTCACACTGGAGGTTCTCAAACAGGCCCGGGCCAGCCTGCCGTTCGCCGACAAGCGCGACTTCGAAGAGCAGAAGAAGGGTCTCATCGCTCCGATGAAGGAGCTCAAGATCATGGCGGACGCCGGCCACGTCGCCTGGGACATGGAGCGGTTTCAGTTCCTGGAGCAGCAAGAAGACTTCGACAGCATCCACCCCTCGCTGCTGCGCCAGTCGGTCTTGAACAACAACTACGGGCTGTACGAAGTGATCCCCGGCATCTACCAGGTTCGCGGTTTTGACTTGGCAAACATCACCTTCATCCGGGGCAAGACCGGCTGGATCGTGTATGACGTGATGATCACTGCGGAAGTGGCGCGCGCCGCGTGGAAACTATTCCAAGAGCACGTCGGCGAGGGCTTGCCCATCTCAGCCGTGATCTTTTCCCACTCGCATGGCGATCACTGGGGCGGCGTGCGCGGCATCGTTCAGGAAGCCGACGTGCAGTCCGGCAAGATCCCCGTCATCGCGCCTGTGGACTTCATGGAGTACACGATTTCCGAGAATGTCTATGCCGGCAATGCCATGAACCGGCGGCTGTTTTACCAGTACGGGCTGCTGCTGCCCGCCAGTCCGCACGGCTACGTCGGCCAGGGCCTCGGCCAGGGCGTGTCGGCCGGCGCCATGGGGCTGATTGCGCCGACCCGTCTCGTCAAAGAAGCCATCGAAGAGTTCGAGGTTGACGGCGTGCGGATGATCTTCCAGAACACGCCGAGCACCGAAGCGCCCACGGAGATGAACACCTACATCCCCGGCATGAAGGCATTGTGGATGTCTGAGAACGTCATGGCGGGGCTACACAACATTTACACGATGCGCGGCACGCAAATTCGCGATGCGCTGATCTGGTCGAAGTACCTTAGCGAGGCGCTCCACCGCTTCGGCGTAGAGGCCGAGGTCATGTTCACCGCGCACCACTGGCCGCGCTGGGGCAACGACCGCATTCAGGAAGTGCTGCGCGCCCAGCGCGATCTCTACGCCCACATGAACAACCAGGTGTTGCACTTCGTCAACCAGGGCGTGACGATCAATGAGATTCACAACGTCTATGAGGTGCCGAAGAGTCTGCAGGGGAAATGGTTCTGCCGCGACTACCACGGCACAGCCAAACACAATAGCCGCGGCGTCGTCCAGCGCTACATCGGGTATTGGGACTGTAACCCGGCGACCCTCGTTCCACTGTCGCCGGGTGACTCCGCGCCCCTCTACGTGGAGATGATGGGTGGTGCAGAGAAAATCATCACTCGGGGCCAGGAGCTTTATGAACAGGGCCAGTACATGCTCGCTCAGGAAATCCTGAACAAGCTTGTGCAGGCCGAACCGCAGAACCAGGTTGCCAAGGACCTGCTGGCGGACGTGTTCGAGCAGCTCGGATACCAGCAGGAGAACCCGGGGCTGCGCAACAGCTACCTCGCCGCTGCCTATGAACTCCGGTCGGGGATTCCGGCAGGGGAAACTGTCAGTTCGAGCAGCCCCGACGTGATCCGGGGGATGTCCACCGAGCTGTTCCTCAACTTCCTGGGCATTCGCATGGACAGCCGCAAGGCCGAGGGCCTGCGCTTCACGATCAACCTCATCACACCCGACAACGGCGAAAAGTTTCTGATCGAGCTAGAGAACGCAACGCTCACCAACATCGAAGGCTTCCTCGCCGACAAGCCCGACCTGACCCTCACCATCAAGCGCTCCGATCTGGAGCAGACGATGATGGGGAAGAAGACGCTCGAAGCGCAGATCGCGGACGGGACCGCGAAGGTGGAGGGGGACGTCGGTATCCTGAAAAAGCTCGCTGCGACGATGGTGGACTTCGATCCACGCTTTGAGATCATGCCCGGCACGAAGGGCGGCGAAACGAAGGTAGCGAAGGCCGACCCCTACGAGGCCGTTGTGGGCCAGAGTTTTGCGGAATAGTCACTCGTGATACGTTATGCAGTGCTTCGGAGTCGAACCCGCGGCGCGGGAAACTCACCCTGCGGGTTCAAATTCCAGACTGTTCGTAACATCAGGGCGTATTGGTCGCGCGGGGCGATGATGGGGAGCGCTGTTGCAGTTCGGTTCAATTCACGGCCTTCTTCACCAGCGCGGCGATCTTAGCCTCTTCGGCGGTGGTCAATGCCTTGAGCGCAAACGAGGTCGGCCACATGTCACCGTCGTCGAGTTTGGCCGCGTCGTTGAAGCCGAGCGTCGCATACCTCGCATCGAACTTGTGCGCGCTTTGGAAGAAGCACACAACCTTGCCGTCGGCGTTGGCATACGCAGGCATGCCATACCACGTCTTCGGCATCAGCCCCGGCGCGTTGGCGGTGACGATCTCGTGCAGCCGAGCCGCCATCGCGCGGTCCGGTTCCGGCATCGCGGCGACGGCTGCGAGCAAGGTCGCTTCCCCAGCCGCCCTGTCTTTGCTGGCACGCGCCTCGGCCTTCAGCTCCTTGGCGCGCTCCTTCATTGCGGCTTGTTCCGCGTCCGAGAATCCCTTGTTTGCGGTTTTACTTGCAGCCATTGTGAATAACTCCTTCGTGCGGCTCAGCGCTGCTCTTGAATGCGGATCAGGTTGCCCGCCGGGTCACAAAAGGCGCAATCGCGCACGCCATACGGTTGATCGGTCGGCTCCTGCACAACCTCGGCATCGCCGGCTTGCAACCGCGCGAAGACGCCATCCAGGTCGGGGGTGGCCAGCAGGATGCTGGCGTAGGTGCCCTTGGCCATCATCTCGGCAATGGTGCGGCGCTCGTCGTCGGTGATGCCGGGGTCGGCCGCGGGCGGATACAGGACGATGGAGGTGTTGGGCTGGCCAGTGGGGCCGACCGTGATCCAGCGCATGCCCTCGTAGCCAACATCGTTGCGCACCTCGAAGCCGAGCGTGTCGCGCTAAAAGGCCAAAGAGGCGTCTGGGTCGTTGTGCGGCAGGAAGGTCGAGTGAATCGTGATTTCCATGCCGTCATGCTAACTGCGGCCCGGCGACGGCGCTTCTCGATTCCTGACCGGTCTGGTCACTTTCTTCGCCACGCAGGCCGGCATCCCGGCAGTTGCGTCAGCGGCCTCGCGCTGATACACGCTGGGCGGCACGCCGACCAGCTCGGTGAAGCGGGTGCTGAAGGTGCCCAACGACGAACAGCCCACCTCGAAGCACACCTCGGTGACGCTGAGGCCGCCCCGGCGCAGCAGCGCCATCGCCCGCTCGATACGCTGCGTCATCAGGTAGCTATAGGGCGACTCGCCATAGGCCAGCCGGAACTGGCGGCTGAGGTGCCCGGCCGACATGCTCACGCCGCGGGCGAGCGCCTCGACGTCCAGCGGCTGGGCGTACTCCCGGTCAATCCGGTCGCGCACGCGGCGCAGCAGCGCGAGGTCGCTCAGGTGCTGGGCGGCCGGTGCAGCAGTTGCGGCAGACACTTGCATGATGATCCCACACTGCAATTGCAGGCTCGGGTCCCTCGCAAGTCCCTCAAGTGTCTGTCGTGACGCCTTTCACATCGCGGCGATACCGATCCTCGGTGCGATTAAACTCTATTTGTCAAACTACCTTGACAGACACAGTAATCTGGCAGTAATATGGGCGTCGAGCGATATGAGTGAGAACAAGATCACATCCGACCTGTTGCGCGGACACACCGACACGATGATTCTGCGGCTGTTATTCGAAGCAGATCGTTATGGCTACGAAATCGTCAAGTTGATTGCCGAGCGCTCGGGCGGCGAGTATGAGCTAAAGGAGGCCACGATGTACTCCAGCGTCCGGCGGCTCGAGGCAGACGGCGATATCGAGTGGTATTGGGGCGATGAATCGCAGGGTGGGCGGCGCAAGTATTTTCGGATTACCAAAAAGGGCAGGGCCACCTACGCGAACAACAAGGGCAATTGGGAGTATGCAAAACGTGTGCTCGATCAATTGCTGTAATCCTGTGAGGAGATGAAGCGCGATGAGTGAGAAATTGACTGACTATTTGAACGGCGTTTTTGCGCCATACGACGGGGTGAAGAGCGTGGCCGAGCTAAAGGCCGACTTACTGTCCGATTTGCAGGAGCGTTACCGTGAACTCAAAGCTGAGGGCAAGGACGACGACACAGCCTTTGCGATGACCATCGCCAGCATCGGTGACATCGAACAAACCGTGCAGGAAGTTGCGAACCTCTCCCGCTCACTGGAGCGGCAAGTGCTGATCAACTTTAGCGCCAGCAACCTGCCGCAGAGCGACCTGGCCGGCGTTACCGTCCACAAAGGTAAGTTCGAAGGGAGCGCCCTGCGTGGCTCCGACTTCTCAGGCTCAGACCTGACCGGCAGCTCGTTTAAGGGCAGCGATGTGCGCGACGCCAAATTTGACCGCGCCAATCTGACGGACTGCCACTTTTTCGCGCTTGATCTGGCGGGCGCGAGCTTCCATCAAGCCATCCTGGTGCGCACCAATTTCAGCGCGTCGGGGATGGCCAGGGTCACCTTCAGCGATGTCAAGCTGATTGATGTGAAGCTGACCACGATCGACCTTCGAGAGACGGCCTTTCAAAACTGCATCTTCAACGGCGTGGACTTTGGGCAAAGCGATTTGCGCGGCATGCGCTTCGACGGGCAGACGTTCATTGGCGTCAAGTTTGATCAGACGATGCTGAATGAGGCATCGTTCAAGGGCGCGACCCTCAAGAATGTGTCCTTCGTTGGGGCGACTCTCTTCTCCAAAAAATTCCACCGCGCCGTCAAGACCATCAACTTTGACGGCGCGATGATGGACAAGCTGACCTATGCCGCGCTCAAGGGCTTGGAAGCCGATCTATCGAAGGTTACCGTCATTTAAGGAGACCAAAAACATGCAAAACCAGGCCATCCAAGTGAACGGGCTGCAAAAGTCCTACAAGAAACTTCATGTTCTGCGGGGAGTGGATTTCGCCGTAGAAAAAGGCAGCATCTTCGCCCTGCTCGGCTCCAACGGCGCGGGCAAGACGACGGTTGTCAAAATCCTCGCCACGCTGCTCAAACAGGACAGCGGAACCGCCAACGTGAACGGCTTCGATGTGGCGTCAAAGCCCGACAATGTGCGACGATCCATCAGCCTGACCGGGCAGTTCGCCGCCGTGGACGAGATTTTGACCGGGCGCGAAAACCTGCTCATGATCGCCCGGCTGCGGCACGTCAGCGATCCGCGTCAGGTTTCGGATGATTTGCTCAGGCGCTTCGGCCTGATTGACGCCGCCGACCGCGCAGTTGCCACCTATTCGGGCGGCATGCGCCGCAGGCTCGACATCGCCATGAGCCTGGTGGGTAACCCCAAGCTGATCTTTCTGGACGAGCCGACGACCGGGCTGGACCCCGAGGCGCGCCTCGAGGTATGGAAGATCGTCAAAGCGCTTGCCGACGGCGGCACCACCGTTTTGTTGACTACGCAGTATCTGGAGGAAGCCGAACAGCTTGCCGACCGAATTGCCATTTTGCATGAAGGCAAGATCATCGCCAACGGCACACTCGCGGAGCTGAAGCGTCTGTTCCCGCCCGCCAAAGTGGAGTATGTGGAAAAGCAACCGACCTTGGAGGAGATCTTCCTCGCAATTGTCGGCAAGGACAAGCAGGAGGCAAAGTAGATGGAAGCAACACGGAGTTACTTTTTCAATGACATGGGCGTCATGCTCGGGCGTTCGATGCGCCACGTGCTTCGCAGCCTGGACACCATCATCACAGTCTGCATCATGCCGATAGCGTTTATGCTGTTGTTCGTCTATGTGTTTGGCGGCGCCATTCGAGCGGGCACGGACAACTATGTGAACTATCTGCTGCCCGGCATCTTGCTGATCGCGATTGCAAGCGGCATCGCCTATACCTCGTACCGCCTGTTTATGGATATGCAACGCGGCATCTTCGAGCGATTCCACTCCATGCCCATTGCGCGTTCGGCCCCGCTGTGGGGGCATGTGCTGACCTCGTTGGTATCCAATGGGATCTCGGTTGTGGTCATCATTCTCGTTGCACTGGTCATGGGCTTTCGCTCATCGGCAGGCGTGTTGTCGTGGCTGGCCGTGGCCGGCATACTCGCGCTGTTCACGCTGGCCCTGACATGGATCGCAGTGATTGCCGGGTTGTCCGCAAAAACGGTAGATGGCGCGGGCGCCTTTTCCTATCCGCTGATCTTTCTGCCATTCATCAGCTCGGCGTTTGTGCCAACCGACACGATGCCGGGGCCGGTTCGCGCCTTTGCCGAAAACCAGCCGGTGACGGCCATCGTGGAAGCCATCCGCGCGCTGCTGTCGGGCCAGCCGGTGGGCAATGACATCTGGGTCGCACTCGCGTGGTGCTTCGCAATACTGATCGTCGCATATCTGTTCGCGATGCGCGCCTACAATCGAAAAGCAGCTTAACGAATAGCCGCATCTCACCATGTTTCGCAATGAACCTTCCACCGAAGGAGTCAAAGTTACCTTCACGCAAAGACCCTCGGATTCCCCATTTGTTGAAAGGGTCTGGAGCGGCTACAGCCAGACAGGCGGCCAGATTACGTCCATCGCCGCCTCGCACTGGATGCTGGTTGTCACAAAACTGCAGGGCAAAATCACGCTTGACATACAGGGGCCAGAGTCAAAAGCGACCACTGCGTATTGTCCAGCGGATGGCGAGTGGGTGGGTATCCTGTTCAAATTCGGCGCGTTCATGCCGCGCTTTCCTGCTCCCACTTTGGTAGATAACTCAGTGACGCTGCCCGAAGCAACGAGCAAATCGTTCTGGCTAAATGGATCAGCGTGGCACTTCCCGAACTACGACAACGCCGAGACCTTTGTCAATCGGCTTGTGGGAGAAGGGTTGCTTGTGGTTGAATCAGCTGTCGAATCTGTATTGCGCAGCCAGTCAAACCCGTTGTCAGTGCGCTCTTTGCAAAGGCGTTTCCTCCATGCGACCGGGCTGACGCACACCAATGCTCGTCAAATCGAACGCGCCCGTCGGGCGGTGATCCTCATTCAACAGGGATTCCCAATCTGTGACGTGGTTTACGAGGTGGGATATTTCGATCAGCCGCACCTGTGCAGAGACTTGAAACGATTTATTGGATGGACACCTGCGCAGATCATGGATAGAAATCAGTCGGGGGAGTTGTCGTTTCTATACAAGACAGATCTCCTTGAGTAGATTAAGCTGGCTCGGTTCGAGACACATCATTCAAGGAGACAGCACACATGAGAAAACTGGTTGTGGGGATGTTCGTGACGATGGACGGCGTGTTGCAAGCGCCCGGCGGGCCAGACGAGGATCGCGAAGGCGGCTTTCAGCATGGTGGCTGGCTCGTCCCGTATCTCGACGAGACATTCGGCGAGAGCATGGCCGCGTGGACGAAGCGCGCCGATGCTTTCCTTCTCGGCCGCAAGACCTACGAGATGTTTGCGGCATCGTGGCCCAATTCCCCCGATCCGGACGAAGTGCTCAACATCCGGCCAAAGTTTGTCGCTTCACGGACGCTCGATAAAGTCACGTGGAACAACTCCCATATGCTCAAGGGCGATGTCGCCGAGGAAGTTGCGAGGCTCAAGGCACAGGGCGACGGCGAGATTCAGGTACATGGCAGCGGCAACCTCGTCCAGACGCTGCTTCAGCACGATCTTGTGGATACGCTGCGCATCTGGCAGTTCCCCGTGGTGGTTGGCGCTGGCAAGCGCCTGTTCGGAGAGGGCGCGACCCCACGCAGTTTTCGCCTTGTGGACACACAGCTAAACACGACCGGCGCAGTGCTGCACGTATACGAACGCGCGGGCGGCCTCAAGTATGGCGAAGTGGAAGTCGGCCAGGAGACCGTGATCTTCGACGCGGACGCAACACACAATTGATGCAGCACGAGCACCTGACGGTGAGTTGTGTTTGCGGTTCACTTCTGAACCGCAACATTACATCCCCGCATGCAGCTTCGCGATCTGCGCCGGCGTGTGCCCCACCCAGCGCTTGAGCGCGCGGGTGAGGTGTGGCTGATCGTAATAGCCCAGTTCGTCCACGGCGTCGAGGATGGGCACGCCATGTTGCAACAGCGCCGCGGCGCGCTGGGCGCGGTGAATCTGGTGGATGTCGTTGTGGCTGAGGCCAGTGGCGTGCTGAAAGCGATGGCGAAGCGTGCGGGCAGCCAGCTCCGGCCCGGCCAGTTGCCCTTGCAGCACCGCCGCCACAATTGGGTCGTGATTCAGCATTCCTTGGCGCACTAGCTTCGACACAAATGTGTCGGCGTTCTCGTAAGTCGGGAACTGCCACGCCGACCCCTTGAGCCAGAATGACGCGCTGGCCGCATCGGGCAGGGCGATCTCACCATCGCGGAAATCAGCCACCGGCAAATGCGGCATGAACGTGCCGAGCTTGAGCTTGATCCACAGCAGCTCGACGCCGGCGATGTAGGGCAGTTCGCCCGCTGTGGTGTGCGGGCCGACGACGCGAAACTGCGTCTGCCCGTCCACGCGCACCAGCACCATGTGCCAGTTGCACTCGGCCGGGCGAATAGCGACGCCGTCGCCCGCCGTGTGGCCGTGCATCACGGTCTCCACGAAGGACGAATCCGACGGCCGGTTCTCAACGATAAAGCTCATGCTTGGATTTCAGAACGATGCGCCAGTCTAACCCCTCAGCGCGATGGCGAACGCGGCTGTCGCCGCAAGCGTCATCGCTGTGCGGACATGATTCCAGCGCGTCCATTCGGCCTGATAGGTTAGCCACGCCGGGGCGCTGTTGGGGTCGTCCGGCGAGAGCGCCGCGAGCGCATTGTTCCTCGGCACGTTACCCATCATTTATTCAGAGGCGTGTGGCGTATGCCGAGATCCGCTCCCTAGTCGCGCGCACGGCCGCTTCGTTCGCGTCCATCCCAATCCAGCGCCGGTCCAGCTTCCGTGCGGCCACTAACGTCGTGCCGCTGCCGCAGAATGGGTCGAGCACCACATCGCCTGCATTTGACGATGCAGCGATGATGCGCTCCAGCAGCGCCAGCGGCTTCTGCGTCGGGTAGCCAGTGCGCTCGGCACTGACGTTGATGACGGCGGGAATATCCCACACATCGCGCAACAACACGTCGGCATAGAAGCCATGCTCATCCTGTTGCGCGCCAAAGAAGCGCTTGCGATAACGCACGCGCTCGACTTGCGGGTGGAAGGTGTAATCGTTCGACGCGGTGTAGAACAAGATCACATCGTGTTTGCGGGCAAAGGCGCGCTTGCCCGCGCCGCCGGTGCGATACGCCCAGATGATTTCGTTGCGAAAGTTCTGCCGCCCGAACAGCGCATCCAGCATCAGCCGCAAATAGGCGCTCATCTTGGCATCGCAGTGCAGATACAGGCTGCCGGCCGGCTTGAGCACACGCTGAAGCTGCGTCAGGCATGGCGCGAGCGCAGCACAATAGGCCAACGCGTCGCAGTCGCCCAAAAGCGGTCGGAGCGCTTCAAGCACGCCGACCGCTGATTCGTGCGATTGTTTGAGTGCAGCCTGATACGCCGCCGCATCGAACTGCCAGGCATCGCGGAAGCGCGGGCCTTCGTGCTTCTTGCCGGTGGCGTAATAGGCGTGACCGCTGTTGAAGGGCGGGTCGGCGTAGATCAAGTCAACCGACTGTGCGGGGATGCAATCGCGCAACAGGGTAACGTTGTCGCCACACAGGACTGACGATTGACGATTGACGATTGACGATTGGTCATCCATCGTCGGCCGTCCGTCGTCAGTGGTCATCGGACTTGCCAACAAGCCGATCGTAGAGTGTGCCGAACTCTTCGTCGGAGAAGAATTCGATCACGATCTTGCCGCCCTTGCGGCTGCGCTGCAACGACACCTTGGTGCCAAGCGCGTCGCGCAGCTTGCCCTCGTATTCACGCGCGCCTTCCCAACGCTCCTGGTTTCTGGCAGCGCTGGGCCTGGCTGGCTGCGCTGTCAACATGCGCCGCACCAGTTCCTCGGTCTGCCGCACGTTCAGGCCGTTCTTGGCGATCTCGTCCAGCGCCACCACCTGCAGGTCAGCAGTCATGCCCTGGGTCAGCAGCATGCGGGCGTGGCCCTCGCTGATATCGCCCTGCATCAGCGCCGTTTGAATCTTGCCCGGCAGCCTGAGCAGGCGCAGCGTGTTCGTCACCGTCACGCGGCTCTTGCCCACGCGCTCGGCCACGTCCTCTTGCGTCAAGCCAAACTCGTTGATGAGTTGCTGATATGCAGCCGCCTCTTCCAACGGGCTCAAGTCGTTGCGCTGGATATTCTCGATCAGCGCAATCTCCAGCATCTCCTGCGGCGAGACGTCTTTGATGATGACCGGCACGTGCGTCAGGCCCGCGACCTGCGAGGCGCGCCAACGCCGCTCACCTGCAATCAGGGTGTAGGGCAAACCGGGGCCTTGCGTGCGCGTCACGATCAAGGGTTGGATCACGCCGTGTTCGCGGATGCTGGCGGCCAACTCATCCAGATTAAGCGCCTCCTGCCCGCGCACCATGCGCGGCTGGCGCGGGTTGGTGCGGATCTCGCTGACCGCAATCTCGATCGTGCCGTTGCGCGGCGCATCTGCGTCACTCGCGCCGGGGATGAGCGCATCCAGCCCGCGTCCAAGTCCAGTTTTGATAGCCATGCGTTTGCAGTCCTGAGTTCCGAGTTGCGAGTTTCAAGCTATGCGTTTTGTGCAATCTCGTCTGGCGTGGAGTGAGCAGCGTTGTCATCCGTGCGCGTTGACGCGCTCACGCCATTCGAACTGCTTGGTTGTTGCATAGGTGGTGTTGAATCCACGCTAGTCACGTGGACATCATCTGGTTGATTGGGCTCGGGCGGTGGGAAGTCTTGCTCGATCAATTCCTGCGCCAGAGCGCGATACGCCTGGCTGCCGGGCGATGACGGGGCGTAGGCGATGATCGGCACGCCGTGGCTGGGTGCCTCGCTCAAGCGCACGTTGCGCGGGATCTTGGTCTTGAAGACCTTGCCAGTGAAGAACTTCTCAACCTCGGCGACGACCTGCTGCGCCAGCGCCGTGCGCGTGTCATACATCGTCATCACCAGCCTGCGCACATCGAGTTGCGGGTTTAAGCGTTGCCGCACCAGTTGCACTGTGCGGGTGAGTTGCGACAGTCCTTCCAGCGCCAGATACTCGCACTGCACCGGGATCAAAACCCCGTTGGCTGCCGTCAACGCGTTTACCGTCAACAGGCCGAGCGAGGGCGGGCAGTCAATCAGGATGTAATCGAACTTGTCCATCTCGGCACCCAGCGCCTGTCGCAGCCGATATTCACGCGCCAGTTCGCCCACCAATTCGATTTCGGCCGCAGCCAATGCGGGCGATGCGGGCACGATGGACAAGTTGAGCTTGGCGTTCTTCAGCGTGGCCTTGGCGGGCGTGACGCTTCCCAGCAACACCTCATACGAGGATGACGCGACCTTGCCCTTGTCAATGCCCAAACTGCTGCTGGCGTTGCACTGCGGGTCGAGGTCGAGCAGCAACACACGTTTGCCGCTGAGGGCAAGATAGGCGCTGAGGTTGACCGCCGTCGTGGTCTTGCCCACGCCGCCTTTCTGGTTGGCGATGGCGTAGATGCGGGTCATGCGTAAAACGTGAAACGTGAAACGCAAATAGCTTGTCTTGCGTCTTACGATCTACGTTTTGCGATTGTACTGCACCGCTCGATATCTTCTGGGGTGGGCAAGCCTTCCAACTGCGGGCGCGTGACTGAGTGCGCAGCGATGCAGTTGGCAAAGGCACACGCATCCAACACCGGCGTGCCTCGTTGCAAGGCGATGAACAACGTCGTCGCGAACATGTCGCCTGCGCCGGTGGGATCTACTTCCTCGACGTGTGGGGCTGGCACTTCGTGCGGCTGCCCGGCGATGAATACCCTGCACCCCTCTTTGCCCAGCGTAACCACCAACAGCCGCGTGCGCGCGGCCCACGAGCGCAGTAACTCCCAGTCGCCAGCGACATCGTGCACGCTGGCGACCACGGCGTTGGCGCGCGGTAGCACCAGGTCGGCCGCGTCCCACGGCCGGGGCCACACGCGGCCACTGGCATCCCAGCGGCGCAACCAGCCCTGCGGCGTGACGCCGATAAAGACGTGCGGTTCGGCTTCGGTCGCGAATGCTGCGCTGACTTCATCGCACACCGGCGCGAGATGTACAACTGCTGCGCTGCGCACATCGCTCGGCACATGCCTGGGCTCCAGCACGACCGGGCTGGGTCGGGTGAGTTGCGTGCGGCCCTGTGGGGTGTAGATGTTCTCGAATTGCGTGGTGACTGGAGATGGAACGCGATACACCTGCACGTCCGGAAATACACGGGCTGTGTCAAACGTCTCTGCTGTCGCGGTCAACACGCTCACACGGCTGGCAAATATGCGCGCGGCCAGCGACGAATAGATGACTGTGCCGCCAGGGGTGATGCGACCGTCGCGCCAAACGTCCTCAGTGACGTGGCCGATGGCGAGGTAGTCAGGGCTCACTTCTTGGGCTTGATCTGAATCTTGCGCGCGTGGCCTTCGCCAGTGCTCTCCGTGAACACGCTCGGGTCGTCGCGCAGCGCCATGTGCACGATGCGGCGCTCGCTGGCCGGCATCGGCTCCAGGGTGATGGGCTTGCCGTTGATGACGACGCGCTCGGCCATGCGCTTGGCCATGTTGACCAATTGCTGTTCGCGCCGGGCGCGATAGCCGTTCACGTCAATGTTCACGCGCAGGCTGCTCTTGTTCTGGTGCGACCACATTGTTTGCACGATGGTCTGCATGGCGCTCAAACCCTCGTGCTGATGACCGAGGAACAGCTCTTCGTCGCGCTCTTCGACGTCAATGTCAATCCAGATCGAAGGCTCGTCGTCGCTATCGGCGGGGAAGACGCTGCGCGCTTCGGCCCGCGCGCGCCGCAAACCCATGCGCTCCAACAAGCCGCGCACGATGCCGAGCGCGACATCCTCGCCCTCGATCTTGGGCGCGGCATCGTCCGCGCTGTCGCTGTTGCTGTCTTCGTCGCTTTCAACCTGATCTTCGACCTCGTCTCGATCTGCCTGAGCTTCTTCTTCGGCCTCGATCGCCTCCGCAGTTGGCGTTGACTGCGAGGCTGAATGGACTGGCGCTTCAGGCGTTTGAACCGTGGCTTCGATCTCGGCAAAGGGCGTCAGGCGCACGCGAGCCGGCCTGGCCCCAATGCCCAGCACGCCGCGGCTGCCCTCCTCCAATACTTCGATTTTCACTTCGGCGCGGATCAGATCGAGCTGTTGCAGACCTTGCTCGATGGCGCTCTCGATGTCGGGCGCGGAAACTTCAATTGCTGCCATGTGTCGTGCGTCGTTTTAGCGTTAATTCTTCTTGGCTTTGTCCTGCGCCTGTGCAGTCGCAGATCGGTTGACGCGGCCGGTGGACTTCACTTTTACCTTGGACTTGGGCGGCTCGAACAGCGGCTTGGCGCTGGCAGCGGCGATAGCAGCGCCAGTGCCCGCGGCTGCTGCGCCAACGGCGGGTGCCGCATGCAACGCGCGCGCGCGGTCGAGCTGCGGCTTGGTGAGGTAATACTGCAAGATGCCGACCAGGTTGGACGCAATCCAATACACACCCAGACCGACCGGTGTGCTGAGCATGAAGAAGCCGAACATGAGCGGCATCATCAACTGCATCATCTGGTTGGTCTGCTTCATGTTCGGGTCGGTCGTGGGCGGTGTCATCAGCTTGTTGGAGAAATAGGTGCTGACGACGACGATGATCGGGATGATGAATAACGGGTCGGGCTGGCCCAGGTCCCACCTCAAGAACTGCGAGTTGATCGGCACCAGTTGCGAGATGTTGGGCAGGAAGCCATACACGTGGCTGCCCAGTTCAAGCAAACTTAGCGGCGTCACCGCCAGCGTGCGCACGATGGCCTGATACATGCCGATCAGGATGGGGAATTGGATGATCAACGGCAGACAGCCGCCGAGTGGGTTGAAGCCCAGTTTGCGCATCTCGGCCTGCAAGGTCTGCGGATCGCCCTTGTACTTCTCCTGCAGCGCCTTCATCTGCGGCTGCATGGCCGCCATCTTCATGCTCGACACCTGCTGCCGCAACGTGAGCGGCAAGGTGATCAGGCGGATGAGCAGCGTCAACGCGATGATCGCCAGCACATAGCTGTTGCCGAGCAAGCCGTACAACAGCATGAGCACGTTCGTCATCGGGTTGATGAGCAGGATGTCGAAAATATTGCCCATGGAAATTTGAAGCGTTACTTTACCAGTGATTGCGCCCTATTGCGCCGGCTTTGGCGGGAACTCATACTTTTTGGCGCCGGTCTCAAGATCAAGCGCCGTCAGCCTGATCTCGCCATCGAACAGCGGCACCAGCAACGCGCCTTCAAGCACGGTCGGTGTTGACGCCAAGCGGCGGCCTAACCCCGTCTCCAATACGCGCCGGAACGGCATATTGCCATTCGCGTCGGGCGTGCCGCCGCGCTCGATGCTATAGACGTGCGTGTCAAAGGACACGACGTAGATGCGGTTGCCGTTGATGACCGATTGGCCGTGGATGGCCCCGCCAAGTTGTGACGACCATACGATCTTGCCGCTCTCGGTGTCAATGGCGTAGAACTTGCCCTTGACATCGCCGACATACACGATGTCCCGATCTGGATCAATCGTGGCGTCATTCCACACCCAGCCTTCGAGCAAGCCGTCGGTCTCCCAGATCTGATCACCCGTCTCGGCGTCTACGGCGTAAAACTTGCGGTCGAACGAGCCGACATACAGCACGCCATCTTTCAACGCCGGCCGTGAGGCGATTGACGCATCGGCCCGGAAGCGCCACAGTTCTTTGCCCGTAGCCGCGTCGAGCGCGAACAGATGATGATCGAGCGACGGCAGATAGACTTTGCCATCGGCCACCAGTGGGCGTGTCCATAACCGGTTGGTGGACCCCGTGAACGTCCATTCCAACTTGGGTTGTGCGCCGTCCATCTGCGTTGGATTGAGGGCGTATAGAACGTTGTCGCCGTTGGCGGCAAAGATCAGCTTGCCATCGGTGGCCACGCCATCCACATACTCGCGGCTGGTCTGGCCGGCTGAGAATCGCCAAACTTCCTGACCGTTCTGATCGGAGATGGCATAGACATTTCTATCTGGTTCGCCCGTGGTGCCGATAGTGCCGCCGACGATGATCAGATCGCCGAACTTGAGCGGCGACCCTGCGAACGGGCCGGGCAGGCGTTCGCCATTGGCGGGCTGTGCGCCTGCTGCCGGGAATCGCCAAGCCTCTGCGCCCGTGGTGGCATCGAACTTGTAGACGTGGGCGTTGCTGGCCAGGTAGGCGGTGCTGCCGTCGAGCGACAAGCCGGGGAATGAGGACGGCGGTAACTCGCCGCCACACGCGGTGAGCACCAGCGCACAGGCCGCGGCAAAAAACGAAACGCGAAGGGCTTTCTTCATTATTCAGAACTCAGAGTCCAGAAATCCGAGACCAGATTGGAGTAGCCGATCTGGTCTCTGGCTTCTGTAATCTTTCAAGGGACGGGGTCGTATCCGCCAGGGTGAAAGGGGTGACAGCGCGCAATTCGCTTCACGCCCAGCCAAGTGCCCTTCAATGCGCCGTATTTTGCGATGGCCTGAAGAGTGTATTCGCTGCAGGAAGGGTAGAAGCGGCACGAAGGCGGGGTCATACGCGAGAGCGTCAACTGATACGCGCGAATCAAGCCCATCAGCAGCTTATCGAACAATGCCTGCCTGGCGCGTGAACCAGCGGGATATGACTCGAGCGTCACTTCCTGATAATCGCCAGTTGAGCTTGAGCCTTGTTCAGCAGCCACAGCACATCCTCTTGCACCTGTTGCATTCGCGCTTTTTCGATGATGAGGCTCGGCTGCGCGATCAGAACGATATCCCAACCGGTGGGGACATCATTCACCGACGCACGGACTGCTTCCTTCAAGAGTCTGCGCGCCCGGTTGCGTTGCACCGCGCCACCCACCGACTTCGAGGCAATATAGCCAATGCGCGTTGTCGCTGCGTTAGATTCGGCCTTGGCGGCGTTGAGCGAACAGTATCGGCCTCGCCAACGTGTACCCACCTTGCGCACACGTTCAAAGTCTTCAGAGCGGGTCAGGCGTCCCAGCATCGGTAGTAATCAGTAAGCGGTAATTGGTGAATTGCTGGCGCACTTACCAAGTACTACTTACTAATTACAAATTACCAGTTACTTGCTGCCTTCCGTGCCGCGCTTGCTCTTGGCCGGCGAGTAGACCGCGTTCCAGTCCACTTTTTTAACGTGGTTGTTGGCCGTCACGGTCAGTTGGGCGCGGCCCTTCAGGCGGCGGCGGGCCAGCACTTTGCGCCCACCCTTGGTGGACATGCGCTCGCGGAAGCCGTGCACGCGCACGCGGCGGCGTTTCTTGGGTTGATAGGTTCGCTTTGGCATCTTCTCTTTCCTCTATATTCAGCCCACGCGTGCGCAAAATATGCTCACAGTCGGCTCACTTTCAACTAATACAGCCCGCCGATTATACCGAAAAGGTTGGCGAAAATCAGGGGTGAGCGGAGAACAAAACAGATGAACCGTAGGACATTTGGCCTGGCACTGGCGATAACCCCGCTTTTCGTCGCAGCGAATTGGAAAGCGCGCCCCGTTTACGCCAAGGCAAACCAGACTGATGGAGCAGGGCAGCCGATGCAGAGACTAATGCCAATGAGCGATAGCAATAGCGATGACGATGCGCTGCTGATTTTCGACTTTTCACAGCGCGACTCGGTGGCGCGCTGGGTGAATGTAGACGACCCGGTCATGGGCGGCGTATCCACCAGCCGCATACGGCCTGGAGACGGCGCCGGGGTGTTCAGCGGCGTGGTGTCGCTGGAGAATAACGGCGGCTTCGCATCGGTCCGGTCGCGCTTCGCCAACCCGCCCGATGATTTGCGCGACTACGACGCCCTGCGCACTCGGGTTAGAGGAGATGGCAAGACCTACATCTTCTCGTTGCAGACAACGACCGAGCCGCGCCTGAACTATTGGCAGCGCTTCCGCACGGTCAAGGGCGAATGGATCGAAGCCATCCTGCCCCTGCGCGAGTTCATCCCCGTCTTTCGCGGGTTCACTCCGCGCGGCGCGCCCGCGCTCGATGCGCGCAATGTCTCGAGCTACGGCGTGTTTATCGCCGACAAACAGACCGGGCCATTCAAGCTTGAGATTGAGTGGATTCAGGCGCTGAAGACGCCACGCCTCGCATAGCTCATAGCTAGGCCATGGCCGGCGCGGCCTCAACTTTAACTTCAACCTCAACCTCAACGCACAAACACGCCAGGGCTGCGCTTGCGCGCATCCTCGATGCGAATCTTGTGCGTGAGCAACATCGGCTCTGGCAGCGCGTCGAGCGGATAGAACCCGACCTCGGTCCCTTCGTGCGAGAGCGTCAGTTCGCCGCCGGTGATTTCGCACTCGAAGCTCAGGCTCATCAACTGGTTCATGTTGCCATCAGGGTAGGTGGCGATGGCGTATTCGCGCGGGTCAGAATACACCCCGATCAAGCGCGTGATGCGCACGCGCAGGCCGGTCTCTTCCCACACCTCGCGCACGCACGTCTGGGCGATGGATTCGCCCGGATCCATGCGCCCACCCGGCATACACCAGTGGCTGTTGTCGCTGCGCTTCTGCAAAAGCAGCTCACCCTTGTCGTTCAACACAAATGCCGACGCGCCGGGGCTGATCTTGTGCGGAAAGGCGGTGATGGGCTGGCCCGTCCAATCGAGATATGTGCCGTCCTGTGTCATACTGCGCGCATCATACGTTGCAATCTTTACCACAGAGCGCACAGAGTACACAGAGAAGCAAAACAAAACTCTTTTATCTCTGCGCCCTCTGTGATCTCTGTGGTTGAATCCGAAGCTCATGTCTACGAACATCCCACGCGGCTTCAAAGAGATCGCTGGCTTCATGCACGCTGCCAACGACGACATCCTGGATGCGCTGCACCGGCATGGCATCGCGTTCCCCGATTACCCGACATTCGACCAGCCCGGCAACCCGCGCGGCATGGCGGCGGCCAGGGCCCACCCCATGCAAGGCATCCTCAAGTATCACGGTCTGGCCGATTGGGAATGGCGCACCGCCTTCCTGCCCAGCATCAGCGTCACCAACGACGCGGCCTACTCGATCACGCTGGTCGAGTTCGATCCCGACCTCAAGGAAGACGAAGCCATCATCGGTGGGCAGCGTGCGGCCGGGCGCGACCTGGAGCGGGTGAGGCATAGCTTGAACGCCGTGCGCAACCTGGCCGAGATCAACAGCCACGCCCGGGTGCAATCGCGCAACGTCATCGCCGGCGGCAAGACCGGCAAGGGCCTGGGCACCAGCGCCAGCGGCTCGGCGGCGCTGGCCATGGCAGCGATTGCCGCCGCGTTTGGCGACGAGGCCGTGAAGAACTGGCGCTTCGTCAGCGCCATGTCGCGCTTGCTGGCCGGCAGCGGTTGCCGTGCGGCCACCGGCGGCGTGTCGCTGTGGATGTCGTATCCCGGCATCGCCCACGAGGACAGCTTCGCCGTGCGATTGGACGCGCAAGGTCAACTGAGCGACATGCGCCTCATCACCGTGCCGATTGACTCGCGCATTGGCCTGAAGACCGAGGCGGCCCACGCCGACGCGCCCAGCAGCCCACTGTTCAAATGCTGGATGCGCAACCGGCGCGATGAAGTCCTGCGCTGCATCGAGGCAGTGATGCGCGGCGACTGGTTGACCGTGGCGCAGATGGCCGAGACTGACAGCATCGCCCTACACGGCGTGACCATGACTGGCGGGGTCGAGCATAAGCTGTTCGCCTGGGAGCCGGAGAACATCACCCTGTTCCGCATGTGCGGCGAGTTGCGGAGCGAGGGCGTGCCGGTCTACTTCTCCACCGACACCGGGCCGACGATGGTGCTCCTGTTGCACAAGCGCGACGTGGCCCGCGTCGCCGGGCGTGTGCGCGAGTTGGGCTTCGACGCCATTGAGGGCAACATCGCGCCGGGGGCGCAGTTGGTGGATGCAGAAGTGGCAAGAGCAGAGGTGAGCTAGCGCCATCCCTTGATCTTGGCAAACCCGCAACGCGCATCACGTAACCTCAATCAGGACTTGCGCAGGTGATCAGAATTCGGACGCGAATGCCCGCAGACAATGTGGTTTGGAACGCATTTATCTGCGAAATCCGCGTTAATCCGCGTCCAAGAAACTGTTTTGGGTAAGTCCAGTTCAATTTCAACGAGTAGCCGCACATGACATACACAACAGACCAATACGAAGGCATGCTGGCCGAAACCGTGCTGCACGCGGGTCACAATGGCGACTTCATCAACGCCTACTTTGCGCGGCCGCTCGGCCCTGGCCCGTTCCCCAGCGTGGTCTTGATCCACCACATGCCCGGCTGGGATGAGTGGTATCGCGAAGCCACACGCAAATTCGCGCACCACGGCTATGCCGCCATCTCGCCCAACCTGTATTTTCGTGCCGGGCATGGCGCGCCGGATGATGTGGCCGCCAAGGTGCGCGCGGACGGCGGGGTGGCGGACGATCAGGCCGTGGGCGACATCGCAGGCGCGATGCACTATTTGCACGCGCAGCCCTATGTCAACGGCAAGGTCGGCGTGTTCGGCACATGTTCGGGTGGCCGGCACGCGTTTCTGGCCGCGTGCCGCGCGCCGGGCCCGGGCTTCGACGCGCTGGTGAATTGTTGGGGCGGCGGCATCGTCATGCCGCCCTCCGACCTCACACCCAAACGGCCCGTCGCGCCGATTGACTACGCGGCCGATCTGCCGTGCCCGATCCTGGGTCTGTTTGGCGAGGACGATCAACGCCCATCGGTTGCCGACGTGGCCGAATTGGAGAACGCGCTCAAGCGGCATGGCAAGACGTATGAGTTTCACATGTATCCCAAGGCCGGCCACGGCTTCTTCTATTACGACCGGCCGGCCTATCGGCAGGAGCAGGCCGTGGATGGCTGGAAGAAGCTGTTTGACTTTCTTGGCCGCTATCTCTAGCTAGCAGAGACAGACTATTTGCGATGTCATTTCGAACCGCGCAGCGGTGAGAAATCCCTGCGGCATAAGCGTGTAAGTGCCGATATCGGCTTACTGCATGCAAGGCGTTAGGGATTCCTCGGCCTATGGCCTCGGAATGACGAGGAGAATTTCGATGTGCACAAATATCGTCAAGCAAGTCGAGATCGAAGGCAGCGGCAAAGGCAATCAAGGCTGGTTCGCGGTGCGGCAGGCCAACGTGTCGTACGACCACCCGTTCGATGCGCCGCTGGAGCATGCGCTCAACATTGACTTCGTCAACGAGGCGATGGGACCGGGCGCGCGCGTTGCCGTGGAACTGGATGTCGCGTCGGCCCGCACGCTGGTCAAGGCAATCCAAGCGGTGCTGGATCAGGCCGAGACGGGCGGGTATTTGGAGTCATAGCCTGCGCTGTTGCCGCGGTTGCGGCGTCTCAGCCGGGGCTGTCAGCGCAACGAGCACATCCTCGAGCGCTGGCGGCACGGCATCCTTGAAGTGCGCCAAGCGGCCGTAAATCTCGGCCGCCGCGCCGTGAAATCCGCCCGGCATGCCGGCCGCGCGGAAGGTCGCCGCGATCTCTTCCATCTCACCGACGAAGCGCCATGCCTTGGCCGTGACGGCCTGGGCGCGCAGCCCGGCTTGCGCCCCCAAGTCGCTGCCGTCCCGCGACCATTGCTCGAACAGTTCGCCACGCACGCCCAACTGCTCGGCCGCGCCGAGAACCGCGCACAGCAGCGCGGTCGTGCCTTTGGAATACGCGGCGTAGCACATCTTCAGCGCCGAGGCCTTGCCGATCTCCGGGCCGATCATGCGCGTCGCCAGCGGCCCGGCGTCAAAGCAGGCGGCGATCTCATCCGCCCGCTGCCCCGATAGATACAGCCACGTGCCGTTGGCTTTCCAAGCCGGCCCGCCGATGATGCCGCCGTCTACAAAGGCGATGCCAGCTTGCGCCAACATCTCGCCGATGCGACCTGCCCGCAGTGGCGAGATGGCGTTGGCATCCACATACAGCCCAATGAAACCAGCTGCAACGACCTCGCCCGCCACGTCCTCGGCGGCGTGCGGTGGGCACACGCTCAGGATGACATCGCACATCCGGCACAACTGGGCCGCTGTGCCGGCGTCGCGCAGGCCATGCTGCTCGGCGCGGGCGCGCGTACTGGCGCTGCGGCCTTCCGATGCCCAATACACGGTATGCCCGCTGTTGCGGGCCGAGGCGGCGATGGAGATGCCCATCGCGCCGGGATGGAGGATGCCTATCGTGTGATTGTTCATGATTTGCTTACAAATTAGCCCGATTCCATCGGGCTTTGTTTGCTTAGACCGGCTCTTTAGAGCCGGGCACGCGGTCGCTGCCGGGGCTATGGGGTGGTAGGGGCGGCCAATCCACAACCATCGGGTGGGCGTTGTGCGGCAGTTGGTCAAACACGCTCGCCAGCGGCAGGCCCTGCGCCAGGCACAGCGCCGTCGCCATTGTCACGCCGTGCGTCACGGCGATGACGCTGCCCACCGGCCGCGCGCTGTGGATGTCGCTCAGCGCGGCGCGGGCACGCTCGGCCACCTCGGCCACCGTCTCGCCGCCGGGCGGACATTGGTTAGCCGGGTTGGCGCGACGCTCGGCCAGTTCAAGCGGGAAGTCGCGCTCGACTTCCGCACCGAGCAACCCTTCCCACGCACCCAAGTTCACCTCGCGCAAACGCGGGTCGAACAGCACAGGCAAGTTGAGCTTGGCCGCGATGATCTCGGCCGTCTGTCTGGCGCGCAACAGGTCGCTGCTGTAGATGGCGTCATAGGCGGCGCGGGCCAACTCATCGGCCAACGCCTGCGCCTGCGCCAGGCCGGCCCCGTTCAGCGGCGGGGCCAGTGGCGTCTGCCCTTGCCAGCGCCCCTCGGCGTTCCAATCGGTCTGCCCATGCCGGACCAGCCAGATGCGCGTCATCACCTTTTGTGCGTCGCCTGCGCCGCCTGCTTCGCCACGTACTCCGCCACCTCCAGCATGGGCGGGCGCTCGCGCTCGGCGATCTCTTCCAGGTCCAGGTAATAGCCGCCGGCCTCGTAGCGAATCAGCTTCATCGTCTTGTTTACATCGGCGATGAAGGCGCGCTCGTAATGGCTCTCCAGCTTGCGCATCACGGTCTGAATGATCGCAAACGACATCTTGCTCAGCGCTTCGAGCGTCTGGTTGTGATGGATGCGTTCGAGCAGATCCACCTGGGCGATGGCCGATAGGCCGCACTTCTCGTAGATGTCAATCAGCAGGCCGGTCTCCACGCCATAGCCGGAGAAGAACGTGCATTGCTCCAACGCCGCGCGCCGCCCGCCGTATTCGCCGCTCAACGGCTGAATCACGCCCGACAGCTCCGGATAAAACAGGTTGAGCAACGGCCGCGCCGTCAGCTCGGTCACGCGCCCGCCGCCGCTGGCCTGCATCTTGGCACCCACCTTGAGCGGCCGGCGGTAGAAGCCTTTGACGAACTGCACGTTGGGGTTGGCCAGCATCGGACCGATGATGCCGTAGACGAAGCGCGGGTGAATATTCACGATGTCGGTGTCAATCCAGGCGATGATGTCGCCCTTGGTTACCAGCAGGCTCTTCCACAGCGCCTCGCCCTTGCCCGGCCGCGCGCCATACTCATGCAGCAGATCCTGGTGAATGTGCACCGGCACGCCCAGCTTGCGGGCGATCTGGCGTGTGCGATCGGTCGAGTTCGAGTCAATCAGCACGATCTCATCCAGGATCGGCACCTTGTCCATGAGAGCGCGCTTGATCGTGCGGATGACCTTGCCGACCGTCTCCTCTTCGTTCAGCGCCGGCAGCGCCAGGCTGACCGTCACGCCCTGCTGCTTCTTGAGTTCATACAGTTGTTCGAAATCGGCGAACTCATCGGCCTGAAAAGTGTTCTCGGCGAACCACTTGTCCACCAGCAGCGAGATTGCGCCCGCGCCCACGCCCTCATCGGCGAACGACGCCGGCGCAGCGCGGCGCGTCTTCACCACCAGCACAGCCTGGCTCGCCTCGGTCAACACCTTATCGGCCACCGGGCCCAACGTGGCGGTCACGTGCGACGCGCGCGCCGACGCACCCATGATGACCAAATCGGCCTTCACCGCCTTGGCCTGCTCGATGATGGTGCGCGCCGCATCGTCGGTCACCTCGGCGTGCAGCGTCACCTCGGGCATGCGCTCGAGCACGCGCTTGAGGGCCTGAAACGGCGCGTTCGACGACTCGTTGCCCTTGAGCTGAATGTGCAGCGCGTGCTCGAG